>Ga0272441_10000233_pt1 | contig 129198 bp, 121 predicted proteins | sample SSMProp6N_FD_193582 | JGI IMG/M metagenome (GOLD analysis project Ga0272441, IMG submission 193582) | Marine sediment archaeal communities from Little Sippewissett salt marsh, Falmouth, MA, United States - SSM-Prop-6N | ecosystem: Environmental > Aquatic > Marine > Wetlands > Sediment ...
AATGATGCTAGGACCACTGCACACTACATTGAGTTCGCCAGGAAACATAGCCTGCTGATGACAGGGGGCAGTGACTGCCATCAAAAACCGATTCTTATGGGCACATTAGATATACCCGATTGGGTTGCTGAGCAATTCAAACGATAGAAAAAGGGATTCTCCTTCAGGCAATGGATACAATTGTGAAAATGATTTGGAGTAAAATTTAAGAATGAAAAATTATGATATCAAAGATCGTTCACTAGCTGAGCAAGGCAAACTTCGGATTGACTGGGCTGGCAAAGAAATGCCGGTGGTCAAGCAAATAAAACAGAGATTCGCTACAGAGAAACCTCTTGAAGGAATCCGCATTTCCGCCTGCCTCCACGTTACAACGGAAACAGCCAACTTGGCTTTGACTTTGAGAGAAGCTGGCGCCGATTTAATTCTTTGTGCCTCCAACCCCCTAAGCACCCAGGACGATGTAGCTGCCGCCTTAGTTGACTATGGCATTCCTGTAAATGCCATAAAAGGAGAGAGCGACGAAACCTACTATAAACATATAATTACCGCCCTGAAACACAAGCCACAACTCACGATGGATGATGGTGCTGACCTGGTTTCTACCCTCCATAAAGAACATACTGAACTTACCGCTGACGTGGTTGGCGGCACGGAGGAGACTACAACGGGTGTCATCAGGTTGAGAAATATGGCTGTAGCAGGAAAGTTAAACTATCCCATTATCGCCGTAAATGATGCCCAGACCAAGCACTTCTTCGATAACCGCTACGGCACGGGGCAAAGCGCAATTGATGGCATCACCAGGGCTACTAACATACTATGGGCAGGGAGAAAGGTGGTTGTTTGTGGTTACGGCTGGTGTAGCAAAGGGATAGCCATGAGAGCTCATGGGTTAGGAGCACAAGTCATTGTCACCGAAGTCAACCCCATCCCTGCACTGGAAGCTGCTATGGATAGCTACCAGGTTATGCCTTTAATTGAAGCATGCAAAATAGGAGAGGTCTTTATCACCGCCACTGGAGATAAGAACGTTATCGATGGAGCCCACTTTGCGCAAATGAAGGATGGAGCCATCGTCGCCAACAGCGGCCACTTCAACGTGGAGATAAATATTTCCGCTCTGGAAAACTTGTCAAAATCAAAAAAGAGAGTACGCCCCTTTGTCGATGAATATAGCCTGACTGATGGACGACACATCTACCTGCTAGGTGAAGGACGGCTCATAAATTTAGCTGCTGCCGAAGGACACCCTGCCAGTGTTATGGATATGAGCTTTGCCAATCAGTCTTTATGCATGGAGTGGCTTGTCAAGATGAGGGGGAAATTGCAACTAGATGTTTACCCTGTGCCAGAGGAGATCGATAAGGAAGTAGGACAGCTAAAACTGGATTCTATGAATATTGCCATTGATTCCTTAACTGAGGAACAAAAAAGCTACCTGCAAGCCTGGGAGTCGGGAACATAAATAAGCTGTGTAGGCTGAGATACACAGGTAAAACTAAGATATGGTTAGTGACGATATTGACCTGGCATAAAGACTTACCAGAATGAGAAAACCAAGCAGCACAGCAGTTTGACTTAAATTTATTTATTAGCTAGGATTGTGGAAGTAAAATAATAAAGAGGCCCTTAACTTGAGGGAGGGGTAACATCATTATGATAGAGATGACGATCGACAGCATTAGAGTAAGTCTAATGAATTACCAACGTGTAGTGATTTTGAGAGAAAAAACATCCAACCGCTATTTGCCTATCTGGATTGGCCCTGCTGAAGCGGATGCCATTGCAGTAAAACTACAAAATGTGGAGCTAACTCGTCCGTTGACGCATGATTTATTGCAGTCTGTAATTGATACTTTAGGAGCTTCGCTCAATTTTATAGTGATTAATGAACTTCAAAACGATACATTCCACGCCAAACTTTCTCTCAGCGTCAATAACACAGATGTTGAAGTTGATTCGCGGCCCAGCGATGCTTTAGCTCTGGCAGTAAGAACCGGAGCACCTGTATATGCGGAGGAATCAGTATTGGATAAAGCTGGAATCATACTTGAGGAGGAAATAGGTAAACCTGTTCCCGGGAGCAAAGCTGAAGGCAAAGTGGATGAACAAGAGTTAAAAGGTTTATCGGCGTATGAGGATTTCATAAACACGCTAGACTTGAAGGATTTCAAGAAACGTCAATCTTAGCAGGTGAGGGGTTAAACAGGGCAGCGCAAGGGTTAAAGTGAAAGAAGTCAAGCCCGAGTTTGTGTATCAGGAGGCGATAATTTGGCTGAAATGAGCTTCTACGATACTCCTGTGGAAGAAATCATGAATCGTAACCCTCCATTGATCGATCGAAGTGCATCTATACATGAAGTTGCGGTTATAGTATGCAAAGAAAATCACGTCTGGGTAGTGGAAGGAAAGGATAGCAGAAAAATTGTTGGTTTCATTACCGAAAAAGACCTATTAGATATCATTAGCCCACTGCCCGGGAAAAGTTACACAATTGCCGTCATAAGGCCTAAATCTCTGCGCCACAGCGAATTTGAAAAAGCGGAGGACATGATGACCAGACCCGTGATAAAATGCCACCTCCAGACAACAGCGGAGGAAGCACTTGACCTTATGACAGATCACAGGGTAAGAAGATTAGCAGTGGCAGATAATGAAGAAATCATTGGCGAAGTGACTCTAAATATTATGATAGATGCTTACTTTAAGATAACACCCCGAGATAAACTCTAAAATATAAGATGGCCTGCAGGTAAATTTCGGGTTGAATGGCAGGCAATATTTTCGCAAGATGGAGCCTTGTCTCTAAGAAGACCTGAGTAAAATTTTCCTTCTCCCTACATCAGCAAGCTCAATCGGGACAAATGGAAGGCTCTTAAAAGAGATGAACTTAGTATTAGCTTTAGGCATAATAGTAATTGCAGGGTTTCTGGGCGGGCTAGCTGCTGGTAAGCTCAAATTCCCCAGAGTTACGGGCTATATCATTATCGGCGTTTTATTAAGCCCTTCCCTTCTAAACATAATACACGCAGAAACAGTAGTGAACTTAGACATAATCACCGATATTACCTTGGGTTTTATTGCCTATTTAATCGGTGGCAGCCTCAAAATGGAATCCTTACGAGGCTTAGGGAAGAGCATCACCTGGATAACACTCTTCCAGAGTTTAGGTGCATGGTTTCTAGTTACCCTTTTTATAGCTATCTTAGGCCATTTAGTCATTCCAGGACAGACTTTCTGGCAATTCTACTTTCCCATAGCCTTTATCATAGGCGCAATATCCTGTGCTACCGCTCCAGCGGCAACAATGGCCATAATCAGTGAATACAAGGCAAGGGGCCCTTTAACTAATACATTACTAGCGGTGGTTGCGCTTGATGATGCAATTGCAGTACTAGCTTTTGCAATCGCCATAGGCATATGCCAATCACTGGTAAGCAGCATTGATACCTCATTTTATCAAATGCTGGGTATCCCTTTTCTACACATAGTCGAATCTGCAGCCATCGGCACTGCTTTTGCCGTTGCTTTAATATATATCAGCAAGCTTGTAAGGGCTCGCGAACTGTTACTGGTCGTGGTTTTTGGAATAATCATGTTATGCACCGGGATTACCAGCTACCTGAATATTTCATCAATTATGGCTAACATGGTTGTTGGATTTATCATAGTAAATAAAGTCAGTAGAAAGGAAATGTTTTTTGTGGTCGAGGAAATTGGAGATGTTATCTATACAATGTTTTTTGTGTTAGCAGGGCTACATTTTGATTTAAGCGTGTTAAAAGTCGCCGGTATATTGGCGCTATTAATCATCCTAACTAGATACGCAGGTAAATATTTTGGGACGAGAATAGGTGCCCAGATATCTCATGCACCAGCGACAGTGAAAAAATATCTCGGATTTGCACTATTGCCACAAGCAGGAGTTGCCTTAGGTTTAAGCCTTCTAGCAACCCTGGAATTTCCCACCTTTGGAACTATAATGCTGAATGGAGTGTTAGCCTCCGTTATCATGAACGAATTCATTACACCTCCTTTGACGAAATATGCGATCTCCAAGGCTGGAGAAAGCAATATTAAGACCTCATGAAAAATGTAAAAACTGCCACAAATTGAGCTACAGACCCGCCACGATTACCAAGGGGACTGATAAGTAGGACATTACGAGAATGGTTAAACAGCCCTGATCAGACTATTTCCAATCTAACTCTAGTCTCATTCTTAGCCGCCTTCACACGAAGTAGAGTACGCATCGCTTCAGCCACGCGGCCCTGTCTGCCAATAACCCTGCCTTTATCTTCCGCAGCAACTTCCAGTTTGATTAGTAAACCTTCATCTCCACTCTCTTCAGTAAGACTCACTTTGTCAGGCTCTGAGACGATGGACTTGACAATATATTCCACTAATTCCTTCATTTTCTCTCCTTGGCAGTAAATCTTAGCTTGAAACTTGCCGTTGCTTAAACTTATCGATAATGCCTAATTTTCGCAGTAAACTGCGAACTGTATCCGTGGGCTGAGCCCCACAGCTAAGCCATTTCAACGCCCTTTCTTCATCTATATTAACACTGGCCGGATCAGGCAAAGGGTTATAATAGCCAATAATCTCAATGAAAGCACCATCACGGGGTGACTTGCTATCAGCCGCTACCACCCGATAAATCGGTTTATGTTTTCTTCCCACTCGGTGTAATCTAATTTTAACCACTTGCCTGCGCCATTATCTCTTAAAGAGAGGTATTTGTCAACAGCTTGTGCTGGCTGATGTCAAGGCTCGATGGAACCTGACATTAGAATTAGTATAAGAAGGTGCAAAATTAGCTCGCCCAAAGTCAATCACCTGTCCATTTTCCTTCACTCCATAAAGCTCTATCCATGTGATGTGGTGTCCTACAGTGTTGAGGTGTGGTGTTTCTTCGCCTACCACCACGTGGACAATGTCGACGCTACCTTCTCCTTTACCCTTACCAATTTCAATAACAGGGATATGCTTCTCTTTTCCCATCTCCCCATTCTCAATACTGCTAAGCAAAATTATGTTCTTTGTGTTTTTCGGCAATAGTAGCTGCCAGGTTATCCAGTGCTCTGAAATCAGCTTCCATGGGAAAGCCCTTGCTTAACACCGGTTGAAATACCTCTACCTTCAGGTTAGGTATCATCGCAGCGAGTTGCTCAACGGCTTTACCTCCCCAACCATAGGAACCAATGATGGAGATGAATTTAAGGTTGGGTCTCAGGGCATTCGCCAAGATGGCAGCGTAGGCAACATTCGGATGCGGACCGGCGAGAACAGTAGGCGTCCCGATGACAACCGTTGCCGCATCCAGCAATGCCATTGCTAGTTTCCCAATGTCCGTTACGGCAAGGTTAAACTGTTTCACCATCACGCTTCTCTCGGCTAAAGCTCCGACAAAGTATTCCACCATCTTATGGGTGCTGCCGTGCATCGAGATATAGGGCAGCACTACGATGTTTTTTGGTTCGTCGAATGCCCAGCTATGATAGGCCTTCAGGATAAACTCGGACCTATCGTGCATGGGGCCATGGCTGGGAGCAATAATGTCGATTGCGTAGTCCTTCACCTTCTCCAGATTCTTCTGGATAGAGGCTCGGAACGGCATCATGATCTCCGCGTAATATCTCTTGGCGGCTTCGTGGATCTGCCTCCCATCTCTGACATACAGGCCGGTTGTAGCCAGGTGGGAGCCGAAGAAGTCGCAGGAGAAGAGTATCTTGTCTTCCCTCAAGTAAGTAAGCATAGTCTCCGGCCAGTGAACCCAAGGGGCATGGATAAACTCCAATGTTCTATCCCCCAGTGAAATAGTTTCTCTATCGTTTACCGTGATAAATTTGTCCTCTGGAATCATGAGCAGATCGATAAGCATCCCTTTACATTTGGGCGTACATACCACTTTTGCCGCAGGATATTTCTGCAACACCTGGGTAATAGAGCCAGAATGGTCCTGTTCAGCATGATTAGCAACCACGTAATCTATACTTTTAACTCCAAGTTCAGCTAAGTGGTTTATCAACACATTCTGCATAGTAGGATCGACGGTATCAATAAGCGCCGTCTTCTCGCTAGCCCTAATCAAATATGAGTTATAGCTAGTGCCGTCGGGCAGTGGTACCAGAGCGTCAAACAGCCGCCTGTCCCAGTCAATTGCTCCAACCCAGTAAACATCTGGTTTTATTTCTTTATAACTCATGATGATCAATCCTCCTTTAGCATTTCTTTCAAATCATCTGCTGGATTGCCTATAAGTTTTAAGTCATAGCTATCTTTCAGTACTTTCAAAATATCGCCATTTATCCAGGCAGGGAGTATAGGCCCCAGATAAATACCCTTTACACCAAGTGCAAGCAGGCTCCAGAGAACAGCCACAGCTTTCTGTTCCATCCAGCTAAGAACCAGAGTAAGTGGAAGTTCATTAACTCCTACGCCAAATAGTTCGGCAAGAGCCTCAGCAATCTCAATAGCAACAATTGAATCATTGCACTGGCCTAAGTCGATCAGCCTCGGGACACCTTCGATATCACCGAGATTCAAATCGTTGATTCTGAACTTAGCACAGGCAAGGGTTAAGACAACTGTACCATGTGGCAACTTTTGGACGAGCTCCCTGTAATATTCCATCTTCTTGAGCGGTGAATCACAGCCTCCCACAAGGAAGAAATGACGGATTTTGCCCGCTTCCACCAGTTGTTTGATCTTGTCTTTCAATGACAGAACTACAGATTTGGAGAACCCTGTAGTTAATACAAGGTCCCCGGGTTTCTCCTCGAGTTCTGGTAGGGAGTTTGCCTTCTCTATGACTCGAGTATAGTCATATCCAGCTATGTGGTGGACTCCAGGCAATCTCGCAGGCCCGGTGGTAAACATGCGGTCTCTATACTCCTCTCTGGGTATCAGGACACAGTTTGAGGTTCCAAGAATTGCTACAGGATATTCAGAAAACAGTTTCTTTTGGTCTCTCCACGATATCCCAAGATTGCCAGCCAAGTGTTTGTATTTTTTTAGACCTGGATACCCGTGTGCAGGTAAAAGCTCTGAATGGCTATAGACATTTATTTCAGTCCCTTCCGTTTGTTTAAGTAGTTCTTCAAGCGCTTTCAGCCCGTGTCCGGTTGCAATGATTCCACGTCCCTTGACTGTCCCTGTCTGTACCTCTGTAGGCTCTGGCTCTCCATAGGTTTCGATATGGGCCTTTTTTAGAAGCCTCATTGTCCTCATATTCATCTCGCCGGCCTCAAGAGCCAACTCAACGAAGTTTTCGGCGTCAAAGTTGACCTGAGTGAATGTAGAGTAAAAGACCCGCTCCAAAAACGCATCTACCTCAGTATCGGTATATCCGAGTTCCCTGGCGTGATATAGATAGGCCGCCATCCCCTTGGTGGCAAATAACAAGTTGTCCTGCAAACGGGCGACCGTGGGTTCTTTGCCGCACACGCCTTTTACGGTGCAACCTGTGCCCCTTACGGTTTGGGAGCACTGGTGGCAAAACATGTCCAACCTTTCTTGCTCAGCCATTTTTAACCTCCTTTTGCTCCTTCAATTCTCTTTATTCCCATTACATTCTGAGTGGCTTTCAGTGTGCCCAAGATACCTGCCTGCTTCATCCCACGCAGCAAAATATCTGATATATGTCTTCCTCTCTCTCCGAGATTTATCCAAAATTCCGCTAAATCTTCTTTACTACACTACATATTATCCTTCTTCCAATTTTTCGAACTCACTCTTGGCAACCCCACACACAGGGCATACCCAATCATCAGGTATCTCCTAAAAAGGAGTCCCTGGTTTTATCCCACCATCGGGATCGCCTTTTTCAGGATCATATATGTAACCACAAACGGTACACTTGTATTTTGTCACTTTTGCTGTTATCCCCTTTATCTCTTTAATATATATGGGAGCTCTCTTAGGAGTGGTGCCTCTTTTGACCTGGTGATAATAAGCATAAGTCATGGGGTCACCTTCTTCCACAATATCCGCTCCCATAAGTTCGCCTATGAAGATAGTATGCGTTCCTACATCCAGTTCTTGCGTCACCCTCGCTTCCAGGTAAGCGACGGTGTTACCAGTAAGCACGGGTGCCTGGGTTTCATCCATTTTATAACTAATACCCTCAAATTTATTTATATCTCTGCCTGATTTGAAGCCAAAATGGCCAATGAAAGAAAGAGGCGTGTCGCGGGAGAGAATTGATACCGGCAACACTTTGCTTTACCTGATAAACTCGTGCGTTAGATTGTTTTTGTTGATGCTAACAGCGATGGTAGGCGGCCCAGAAGTTACTTGAAACACAGTGTTAGCGACTTGCCCATTGAGTCTATTTCCCTTTTTTGAGCTTACTACATACAAACCATAGCTTAACTTATATAGAGCCTTAAGGTTCATTTCTCACCTCCTGGGTAGTCTTATCTACATAATTTCCTTTTCGCTGGCCTCAACAGCTCGCTGCAATTCAGCACTGAGCACCGGTGGTAGTCCATCGATATCTACTCTGAGGAAACCCCTGACAATGGTGGCTGTAGCCTCAGTTCGAGTTAGTCCTCGCGCCATTAGATACTCTATCTCTTCTTCAGCTATCTTGCCCACCGCCGCCTCATGGGACAGATCAATACCAACTAGATTACCTCTAAGCTCAGGTATGGCATGAATCACACCCCTTCCTTTCAAAATCAGGCCCCGACACTCAAGGTGACCTTTTACATTGGGCGCATCGCCCTCTATGTAACCACGGTTAATAATGTTGCCTCCGGTAGTTATAGCCCTTGATATAATTTCTGTCTTCGTATCCCTGGATTTGAGAAACACTCGAGAGCCCAGGTCCATATTTGATCCAGGTGGCGCAACCAGGATATTGTTAAACCTGACCACTGCATTATTCCCAACACATCTTGCTACAGGATTCGTTTGCAGTGAGTGGACTGGCTTCATAATTACATAGTTGCTAAGAAATACAGCGTCTTCCCCAACAATTATACCGGTACGAGGGCGCACTGCTACCTCTGGGTTCCAGCTATGTATCATGGTAAAGGTAATTTTGGCTCCTCTCTTTAAATAAAACTCGGATACACCAAGATGCAAGCCAGCTTCCTCACTAGAGGCAATAGTACAACCAGTAATGATATGTAACTCTGAGTCCTCTTCAGCAATAATGATATTGTGCACGTTCTGCGCCAGTCGTGCTTTCTTTAGATAGAGGCACGACTGAACCGGGTAGATAGTCTTACATCCTGGCAAGGCTCTGATGAAGTAACCACCATTCTGGTTCAACTCTATATTGGCAGTATATTTATCAGTATCTACAGCTACCGCCCGCCACCAGTAATCTGATAGCCAACTATATTTCTCCAAAGCTTGGTCAATTGCCATCACTTCTACCCCCGCCTGGCTAACCGAGCTATGAATTGCTGTGTTATCCATTTGTATATAAGTTCCTGACCTCTGATTCGTGCCGTCCAGGCTAATACCCACCCCTAGCATATCCTCTTTGGCTTTGGCAGGAAGCTTCGATGGGTCACCTTGGTATGGCCGTTCCTCGGCCGAGCTAACATAACCGCTTAAATCTATATCCTCCCCAAGCACTGCAGGTTTGGATATTGCCGCTTTAGCTTTATCTTTATATGTCATCTTTGTATGTCTTGAAGGGTTTTATTTCGCACATTTGATACACTTCTTGTAGCCCTTCTCCTTGATAGTAGCCAGAATTTCGCGTGGGTTTCCTTCACCGATTATCCTGCCTTCAATCATGACATAACCAGTCCGTGCATTAACATAATCCAGAATATGCCCTGTATGAGTGATGATGAGCCCAGCGTGTCTACGATCACGTATCCTGTGACTTTTTTCCAGCAACTTATTTATTAATTGCCCCATAAGGGCTATGTTTATCAAGTCAACCCCGGATTCAGGCTCATCCAGTAAGCTCAGTTCGGGGTTTTGCGCCAGAAGCTGCATTATCTCCGAGCGCTTCACCTCTCCTCCGGAAAAGCCATAATTTATCTCTCTATCCAAAAAATCAGTGAGGTTCGCTTTTCCGGCTAGTTGGCCGACAATTACCTCGCTTCCCCGCCCTTTGAGGCAAGCGGCAACTATATCGCGCGTTTTCACACCTCGCACCACAGGTGGTCTCTGGAAAGACATTCCAATCCCCAGCCGTGCTCTCTCATCCAGCGGCGAGTTGGTTATGTCCTTGCCTTTGAAGGCGATGTTGCCTTTGATTATCCGATATTTTGGAAATCCCATTATCGCCATAAGCAGGGTGCTTTTCCCACTGCCATTGGGACCGAATAGAGCATGAGTCTCCCCCCTTCTGATTTCCATATTGACATCATGTAGAATTTCCTTGCCCTCTACCGCTACAGTTAGTTGGCTAATACTTAATACAACATTATCCATATTCAATACTACCAAGCTCCAATTGATATTCTAGCCTTGAAAAACAGCATCGTCAAACTAGCAAACCGGGCACGCCCGCAATACACACCAGTTCGGAGATCCGAGCTACAGATTTATTATATGATATCCGGGCACACAAGTCGCTGTCCAAGACGGAAGGCATCCTGCAAAGCCGTAGCATGCTCTCTAATTTGAGCGTCGTGCTCAATTCCCCTGATTAGTAAATCTCCAGCATATTTCACGCCAATGGCATTAAAGAAATATTTCACCGTGAGCACTGTCCCATCAAAAAGTTTTTCACCTCGAGTAGCACCAACAGAGACAAACACCCCTCGCCGTACCCGTTTATCTCCCGCCCCCATGCCCAATATATATTTTCTAACCCAAAGCGCCTGGCATCTATCTACTATTGCCTTCGCCTGGCTGGTAAGTCCATAAAAGAATATAGGCGAGGAGAATACTATGTGATCAGCTTCCAAAAGTTTCACATAAAGCCATTCCATATCATCTTTGATTGCGCATTTACCCTCCCTGCGACAGGCATATATCTCCATACACGGGTGGACTTTGATTTCCGAAACTACCACCTTATCAACTTCTGCCCCCATTTGCTCGGCGCCCAACAACACCCTGTCAAGAAGGATTTCTGTGCTACTGTGTCTCCTGGGACTACCCATGATACCTAATATTTTCATACTACACTACCTCATCTCAAAAGTTTTCATTTTTGTCTCCAGTGCTATATCGTTTCCACTGGATCAACATCTACAATCCAACCCCTGGGCAGGGTCATTCCTTCTAAAATCCGGGTAGGGTTAGAGCCTCGAAGAATAAGCTGCCAACGGTATTTTCCTCTTATCTTAGCAGCAAAAGCAGGCACTGGGCCAAGCAGACTTAAGTCAGTCAACCCTCTCCTTCTTTTTTCAATAATGATAATCTGGCTCATTTTCTCTGCCTCACGACGACACAAATCATTATTAGTATAGCTATATACCAAACGGGCGAAGTGGCTGAAAGGAGGATAATTACATTGCCGCCGGTAGTCTATTTCCTGGCTATAAAAACCTTCGTAATCATGTTTGGCAGCAGCCTGAATAGCATAGTTCTCAGGTGAATATGTCTGGATAATGACTTGCCCCGCTTTGAGCCCACGCCCAGCCCTGTCAGCTACTTGACATAAAAGTTGAAAGGTGCGCTCACCAGCTCGAAAATCAGGTAAGTTAAGTCCTATGTCGGCATTCATTATTCCGGCCAAAGTCACCTGAGGTAAATCTAACCCCTTGGCTATCATCTGAGTGCCAATAAGTATGTCCGTTCTATGTTCGCGAAAGTTAGCCAATAACTCTTCATGAGCATATCTCTTGCTAGTTACATCTCTATCCCACCTGAGTAGCCTCGCCTTTGGGAAGAGTCGCTCTACTTCACCTGCCACCCGCTGAGTGCCAATGCCTAGAAACTTTAAATGGCGACTTAGACATTGAGGGCAGGCCTGAGGCAGTGGAATAGCGTAATGGCAACGGTGGCAGGTTAGTTTCTTTTCCGCTGAGTGATAAGTTAGAGCTATAGAGCAGCGCGGACAGCGGAAAACAAAGCCACAATTGCGGCACTGAATAAAAGTGGCTGTTCCGCGGCGATTGAGAAAAAGGATTATCTGCTCATTCCGCATCAAAGTTTCCTTCATAGCCACCAACAAAAGGCGACTAAACAAGTTCGTATTCCCTGTTTTAAGTTCCTTCTTTGTGTCCACTATATTTACTTTCGGAAGAGGTGAGTAACCACGAGGAGTAATCCTTTCTCCCAATTTCACCAGATGATAAATACCCTGTCGCGCTTTATGAAAGCTTTCAATATCAGGCGTAGCACTACCCAGGATAACAACAGCCCCGTTCAGTTCCGCCAATTTAAGAGCTGCTTCTCGAGCATGATAACGAGGAGACTTATCCTCCTGTTTGTACGCCCACTCATGTTCTTCATCAACTATAATAAGCCCCAGGTTAGGTTGAGGAGTAAACAAAGCGCTTCTCGGTCCAATAACCACATCACATTCCCCCTCTGCTATCCGTTGCCACTCATCGAACTGTTCGCCCGGCGAAAGGCCACTGTGAAATACTCCCACACGACCAGGAAAACGACTGGCAAACCTTTCCACTATTTGTGTCGTGAGAGCAATTTCAGGAACAAGGCAGATACCCCGCCTACCCATAGCAATAACCTGAGATAAAGCTCGCAAGTACAGCTCAGTCTTGCCACTTCCTGTAACACCAAAAAGAAGAAAGACAGGCGACGCGCCATGAGTCCAATTACTTTGTATAGATTCCCAGGCAATCTCTTGTGACGAGGTAAGAGTCGGTGGCAAAATAGGCTTGAGCTTAAGATGGGATAAGGGATCACGTCTAGCATTAATCAGCCCCATAGAAAGCAAGCGACGATTCTCTAATGCCTTGATAGTTCTAAGAGAACAATTAAGGCTCTTCCTTATTTCGCTGACAGTGCTGGGTTGGGTTTGTTTTTTTAAAAACTCTACAACCTCTATTTGCTTATAAGCCCTAGCCTTGTTCAGCCGAGTTATTTCACTCTTAATCTCCCTATCGCCAGCTATTAGCTTAACATAAGGAATTGTTTTCGCTTTGACTTTAGCCTTCCCAAGCTCCTGATTCTTCACTACCAGGTGGAAGTGGAGAAGTCGGTCACTGATTCGCCTCGCTTTCTTGACACCGAACTCCCTCTCCAGTTCCCTTAAGCTTACCTTCCCTTCTTTTTTTATAAAGCGAAGGACTCCCATTTGGTCTATAGTAAGCGAGGGAAAGTCTTCCTCCGGTTCCACCACGCGAAAATAAGTAATAAATTTACGTTCAAATCCAGGAGGTAGCATCAGAGCAATAGCATCAAACAAAGAGGAAAAATAATATTCGCTTATCCATTGAGCAAGCCTGATTTGCGCACGTGAAAGCCCAGAATAACCAGCGACGGATTCAACTATTTCTTTAGTTGCTTCAACCGACGGGTAATCAGACAGTTCAACGACAATGCCCTGAGTAACTCTAGAGCCAAAGGGAACCCATACTGCCTGCCCAACATCAATGTTTAGCCGCGGCGGAATAGCATAACAGAAGCTAGAGCGGCTTCCAGGGAAGTTAACCGCTACTTCGGCATACTTCATTCAAGATAACTAAGATGACTCTGCTGACTCTGTTACTTCTTCTTGTCGAGCGGTTTGTTCAGTTACCTTTTCTCGTCTTTCTTTAGGTCGAGCTTGTTTAGCGCTAAGCCCACGCATATAATAAAGTCTAGCTCGACGCACTTTGCCATGCCGGAGTACCTCAACACTTTGAATCAGGGGAGATTGAAAGGAGAAGGTGCGTTCTACTCCAATACCATAAGTTACGCGCCTGACGGTGAAACTTCCGCCGTCAACTCCCTTCCTAACTCTGATCAACATCCCCTGAAAACGTTGAATGCGCTCTTTGTCCCCTTCAAGAATCTTCAAGCTAATCTTGACCGTGTCGCCTGGAGAAATTTGAGGAATGCTAGGGTTTATTTTAGGTTCAATAAGTTCTCTGATGTCCATTGCTTCTCCTTATCTGAGAGAGTTATTTTTTCCATAAGATCAGGGCGCCTTTTAGCCGTTCGTGTAATAGCTTGTCGGCGCCTCCAGCAGGCTATTTCACTATGATTTCCCGAAAGTAAAACATCGGGGACTGACCAGCCTCGATATACCCGTGGTCTTGTATATTGGGGGTATTCTAAAAGTCCATCACTGTGAGAATCGCTATCTACTGACAGTGGCGAACCAAGCGCTCCTGGTATAAGCCTAACTATAGCATCCACTATCACCATAGCAGCTAATTCACCACTACTAAGCACATAGTCGCCAATGCTAATTTCATCGGTAGCTATATGACCACGTATTCTCTCATCTACACCCTCATAATGGCCACATATCAACATAAGACGAGAATGGAGAGCCAGCTCTCTGGCAATCTGTTGGCTAAAAACCCTGCCTTGCGGAGTAAGTAAGATAATAGGCATTCCATCAAGTTTAGGTTGTTGCTTTACTGCTGCCACTGTTTCAAAAACAGGTTCGGGTTTCAGCACCATGCCAGGCCCACCTCCATAAGGACAGTCATCCACCACGTGATGCCTATCCCGAGTATAGTCACGAATATTATGAATCACGATATCAATCAGCTCCTGCTCCTTAGCTCGCTTGACAATGCTCTGGCTAAACGGCGACACAAACATCTCTGGGAAAAGGCATAGTATATCAATACGCATCGTACCCCTTGAGCAAACAACTCCACTGGCTACTTATCTTATCACACGAAAGGCAGTTAAAAAAGTTGCCACATTGACAAAGGTAATAAAACCTAGCATAATTACTGATCAGATTAGTGTCTTCAGTAGCAAAATGAAGGATTATTCGCAGGGAGTTCAGCTATATCTGTTACTTAGCAATAATTGCAAAGGCCATTAAGTGAGCATACTATGCCCATGAAAGAAATTTCCAAAAGCGTAGAAGATATAGAAATCGAAGCCAAAAAGATATTAGAAGAGGCTAAAGCCAACGCTAATGAAATCCTCTTTAAAGCCAGAGAGGAGGCCAAAGAAATTCTTTCCGCCCAGATGCCAATGGATGGAGTGGAAACAGAATGTCAGGAAATTGTACGTAAAGCTAATATGGAAGCCGCCAAAAAAGATAAAGGAGCTGCACGCAAAGCTTCTGAAATCAGAGCTAATGCCGATAAGAAAATAGACGAGACTGTAAAATATTTAGTGAACATTATCATAGGGCGAGGTTGATGTGAAACCTATATTCCTCAATACACCTGACCCTATGGTTAAGACAAGGATAGTAACCACAAAGGATAACTCCACTAAAGCCCTTAAAACCCTGCATAGCATTGGGGCACTCCACATTGAGGAAGGCGAGGAACTAAAACCTATCGATCGGGAAGCCATTGGAAATGAAAGAGCACAGGTTGCTGAATTATTAGCGACCATCAACAATATTCTAACTTACATGCCAGAGGGAAAAGTCCGCTTAGAAAAGGATGTCGAGGTCATTTATGCCAGACCACTCAGCGAGCTTGCCAGTGAAATCAGTCCAATATGCACCAGGCTCAACAACATGCACCAGAGAGCTGCTAAGCTCAAAGAAGAATCCAAAAAACTTAAAGAACTGAAGAAATACCTCGATCCCCTGGAACAACAAGAAAACATTAGGTTAGTGGATTTAACTTTCTCTGGAAATTACCTTTTCTCCAGGGCTTTCATAGTCCCAAGCGAACTATACAAAAGCTTACAAGATAAGATTGGAGCATATCTACTTGCAAGCTCAATCACCATAATAGAAAATAAGACTATCCTCTATACAATTGCCAGGGTTGAAAACCAGAGAATCATAGAAACCTCAATCAAGGATAATGGGGGCAGAATTCTCCAGATACCAAGCATAGATCTGACACTCAGGGATTTTTTAGAGGAATCTGAAAGCAAAATCTATAGCATTAACGAGGAATTAGCAACGCTCGCTAAGGAGATTGAAGGAAAAACCAGAGAGAATTTACAGAGCCTCCTTCTTTTCAGAGAAGCGCTGTCTGCGGAAGATGAAAGATTGTCAGCTTTAGAAAAGGCTTGCGAAGCAAAGTATGTAACTCTAATCGAGGGGTGGATTCCAGAAAACATGGCTGAGGATACTATTTCCCAACTCAAGGAAAACACAGCCCACGTGTTTATTGATATTAGGAAACCCGAGGAAACAGAAGAACCTCCTACCAAACAAAGAAACTTAAAAGCCTTCAAGCCATTTCAAGTCATCGTAAACCTATTTGGCACTCCAAAATACAGGGAATGGGATCCAACACCAGTTGTATCCTATTCTTTTGCTTTTTTCTTTGGCCTCATGCTAGGGGATGTAGTGTATTCCGTATGCCTCGTGCTACTAGCGAAATTCGCATTACCAAAACTTGTGGATGACACGGAATCCGAGGGCTTCAAACTATTTCAAAGGTTGCTTTATATAAGCAGTGGAGTTTCCCTGGTCATTGGCTTGCTCGCCGGAAACTACCTGGGTGATTTTTGCGCTGCGTTCCTGGGGATTGAAAATCTGGCACTAGCACCGACATTTCAGAGTTTCCTTCTAGATGCCATGATTTTTATGGCATTCGCCATAGTAATAGGCCTCATCCACGTAAACATAGGCCATGTAATAGCAATTGTTGGAGGAATAAAGGAAAGAAACAAGGGACTAATCACAAGTAAAATTGGTTTATTTATACTTGAAATAGCTGGGGTCCCATGGATTCTCAACTTCCTTAGTATGGGCACTCTGCCACTGGGTGAACAAGGGTACACAATTTTGTTGTACTTCATGCTCCTAGGTGGAGCGTTAATTATTGCCGCGTCTATCATGCAGTATCGCGGCTTGGGCATCATTCTCTGGCTATTTGACATAACCGGCCTTCTGGGAGATATTATGTCATACTGCCGCCTGGCAGGCGTTGGGTTAGCCACATATTACCTTGCCGCGGTCTTTAACATGATAGCAGGCCTAGCAATGGGTATGATGCCCGCCAATACGGGGGGACTTATTATTGGCATCTTATTAGCGGCTACGATTCTGCTTTTTGGACACATATTCAACCTGTTACTCAGTACTATCTCATGCTTTGTGCACTCCCTCAGGCTATGCTTTGTAGAATTTCTGCTCAAATTCTACGACGGCGGTGGCAGTGAGTACAGCCCATTTAGACTGAGAAAGCGCATGCTCGTGCCTATAAAGGTGCAGGCTTAAAATAAGAAAGGGAGGATAAAAATGTTAATTGATCCAATTTCATTAGCAACTCTGGGGGGCGCTGTAGCATTGATCGGCGGGTTGCTAGGCTCTTCAATAGGATTGGGAATTGCTGGATCTGCTGGAGCAGCCACACTGGGAGAGGAGCCTGGGCAACTCAGGAATGTCATAGTGCTAGTCTCCCTACCAATGACACAAACCTTCTACGGACTCATAATATTGATACTTATCCTAACAAGGGTGCTTCCTAACCTTGCTGCTATGCCCGATACTGGTGGCAGCAATGGCTTTGCCGTTCTCGCTTGCGGCCTCATAGCAGGGTTCGCTGAATTATTTTCTGCAATATACCAAGGCAACGTATGCGCCTCGGGCATTTCACTTCTGCCCAAGACAAAAGGTAAGATACTAACGAATGCCATGATGTTAGCCGTGTTTGTTGAGCTGCTAGGTGTGCTAGGGCTGGTATTTACCATAATGGCCCTGAACATGCTGGGGCTTTTTTAAAGGAAGCTCATAATGGAAAACATAGGCGAAGTTGTTATCAGTAAAGTCAAGGCTGAGGCTCTGGATATAGTAAAGGAGGCTGAGGCGAGAGCGCGGGAGGAGAGAGAAAAAGCAAAAAGGCAGCGAAAACTGAAGCTTCAAGAAGAAAAACAGAAGCTATTGGGAGAAGCAAGGGAAGAGGCTGCTAGAATCGTAGCTCAGGCTTCCATAAAGTCACGTCAGGAACTATCAGGCGCGAAAAATGCGGTAATTAACAAAATGACTGACAGGGTAAGACAAGAATTATCTGAGATTTCAAGTAATGAGAACTATTCTATGAACTTAATCCAGGAAGCAGTAGAGGCAATCGGTGCAAGCAAGGCAAGGATTTATGTTCCGCCTAAGAATGTAGACGCCACCCGAAAGCTCCTTGAAAGCAACAAGCAATTAGCTACTAGGATATCGGAGGTCAAGGAAGCTAATTTTACAGGGGGAATTATAGCCGAAAACATTGATGGGACACTACGCATAGACAACAGTTATGAAAGCAGGCTTGAGATGCTATTGCCAATACTATTGCCTGAAATAAGCAATGAGTTTTTCAAAACTCCGTAGGAGTCAGTTTTGTTTGACGCAAAATACCCATTTATATCAGCTTACCTGAAGGGCGAAGAGGCCAAAATCATCACCCCTGAGCATGTAAATAGCATGTCAACGACATCCAACATTCAAGATGCTCTAGGAGCCATTAGAGAGACAGATATAGGAAGCTACTTTGAAGAATTAGATGCCAAAAGCTTTGATGATGTAGATGAATACCTGTGGAGATACTTTGCACATCGCATAAATTACATAGATTCATTTAAGCTTCTTCCAGAAGATATTCTGAAAATATCGAAGGCCTACTTAGCAAAGTATGATGTTCTAAATATTAAAGCTACTTTACAGAACATTTCAACGGGTAAGAAGAGCCATATGATACCGATAGGTATTATCCATAACAATGGCTTGCTCAACAAGCTTTCCGCCGCCCAGAATTTGGATAACATCACTAAAATACTTACCAGATGCAAACTAGGAAATTATATACCAGCACTAGAGGGATATGCGACAACAGGAGAAACGAAGTCCAGATTTCTGGCTGAAGCTAAGTTAGATAGCGAATACCACAAAAACCTGTTAAAAATCGCCAGGGACATAAAAGATGGCTCTATCCTTTCAAAAGCCATCGGCCTCTCAATAGACATGGCAAATTTACAAGTTGTATCACGAGCCATAATTGAAGGCATGGGGCTGAATGATACTGCATACACCTTCCCCGAAGGATATACGATTACAAATAAAGTCGCCGGGGAATTGCTGTCCTGCAAACTAACTGAGTTGCCCCAGAGGCTAGAAAGTGCCCAATATCAGTATGTGGCCGAGGAAATATTAAATAGCTATTCCAAGACTAACCGCGTCACAGCCGTAGACGAAATCATTGATAAATATAAGTTCAGCTTACTCAAGGAGATGTTGTCACCGAGAGTGTTATCCCCACTGGTGATGGTCTGGTATCTAATACTTAAAGAGTTCGAAATGCGAAACCTGAGGCTAATTTTAAAAACGATAGCCGATGGCATTCCCATGGAAGAAATAAAGGAGTACTTAGTATTGTGAGCGTGGCACAGGCCAAACTCTTAAGTATTGCTGCTATAGGAGATGAAGAGATGGTTAGCGGGCTCAGGCTAGCTGGCGTTGATAGATATTATATTATGAAAGGTAGCACCAATATCCACGAAGATGTGCGCAAGGCTCTGAGTGAGCTAATAAATGAACCCAAGATTGGCATGATAATTATACTGGAAGACTATGTAGAATATGTTGAAGACATATTGACTCACCTTAGAGAGAAAAAAAGAGTAACCCCTGTGATCATCGAAGCCCCACCGATATCCGGCACAAGATACAAGGACATCAGCAGTTATTACAATGCATTTATCAAAGCATCTATAGGGTTTGATGTAGAAATCTAAGTTTAGTTAAGGAGGTAGAGACACGTGGGTAAAATATGGAGAGTTTCAGGTCCTTTAATTATAGCGGATGATATGAAGGGCTCCCAGGTTTATGAAATAGTTGAGATAGGGAAAGAGGGAATCGTAGGAGAAATAATAGGCCTGGAAAGAAATAAGGCCATAATCCAAGCGCATGAGGATACCCTGGGATTAAAAACTGGCGAAACAGTGAGGGGGACAGGCAAAATTTTGAGCACCGAGTTAGGCCCAGGGCTTGTAGGGTCTATTTACGATGGCCTGCAAAAGTCTTTGCTTACCCTTGTTAAAAACACAGGCACGTTTATAAAACGAGGTGCTAAAGCATATGCACTGCCACGCGATAAGAAATGGCAATTCAGCCCCATAGCAAAAGTTGGAGACCCTGTCAGCGAAGGAGACATAATAGGTACAGTCCCCGAGACTAACCTTATAGAGCATAAGATAATGGTACCAGCAGGAATTAAAGGAAATATTAGAGAAATTCGTAAAGGTGATTTCACTGTTGAGGAACCTATAGCATGGGTAGAGCATAAAAATGAGGTGAAAGAGCTAAAGCTAATGCAGGAATGGCCAGTAAGGAAACCCAGACCTTATAAACAGAGGCTCGACCCCTCAGGGCTTCTTACTACCGGCATGCGAATCATAGATTACATGTTCCCCTTAGCTCTTGGTGGTAAAGCCGCAATGCCCGGAGGTTTTGGCACAGGGAAAACTGTTGCCCAGCAGCAGCTAGTCAGATGGGCTCAAACACAACTGAACATCTACATCGGCTGTGGCGAAAGAGGAAATGAAATGGCCGATGTGCTTCATAGTTTCAGAAAACTCAAGGACCCTGACACTGGCAGGCTACTCCAGGAGAAAGAAATATTCATAGCCAACACTTCCAACATGCCCGTCGTAGCCCGTGAAGCAAGCATTTTCGTCGGCGTCACCATGGGGGAGTATTTCAGGGATATGGGCTATGACATACTGCTGGTTGCCGATTCAACATCAAGATGGGCCGAAGCTATGAGGGAAATGGGAGGCAGGCTTGAGGAAATGCCCGGCGAAGAGGGATTTCCTTCATACATGGGCTCGCGGCTCTCCTCCTTTTATGAAAGAGCAGGGATGGTTAACTGCTTGGGCAGCCCCAAAAGAAAAGGATCGCTAACAATAACTGGCGCCGTAAGCCCTCCCGGAGCTGACTTCAGTGAACCAGTAACACAGAGCACTATTAGAATAGTAGATGCTTTGTATGCTCTGGATGTTTCCCTAGCAAATAAGAGACATTTCCCTGCCATAAGCTGGCTCACCAGCTATAGCCTATACGTAGATGCAGTTATGGACTGGTGGGATAAGAACGACCCGGGTTGGCATAATACCAGGGCCATTGCTCTGAGAGTGCTGCAACAGGAAGCTGAATTGGAAGAAATCGTAAGGCTCGTAGGCCCTGAAGCTTTGCCTGAAGGGGATAAACTGCTCCTGCTCGTCGCCAAAATGATACGCGAGGACTTCCTCCAACAGAGCGCCTACCACGAGGTTGATACCTATTGTACACCAGCAAAAGCCGGACTTATGTTAAAAACAATAATCAGGTTTTATGAACTGTCCCAGGAAATGTTAAATTCTGGGACAGGCATTGAGAATATCCGCTCATCTCCCATGGTGTATAAAATATCAAGAATGAAAGACATTCCCAATGAAACATTTGCACAGCAAATCAAAGAGCTATGGCTAGAAATGGAGAAAGACTTAGTAGTTCATAAAGGAGGTGTTTCATGAATATCTCTTCGCTCTACATCAAGGAAGGGAGAGCAATCAATAGAGCCAAGGGCTCCCTGCTCATAGCTGAAAGCATCCCCGGCATAAAATTTAATGAAATAGTCGACGTTCAACTCAGCAATGGAGAGATAAAAAGTGGCCAAGCAATAGATATCAGCGAGGAAGCAACTGTAGTTCAGGTATTCGGTGGAGTCAGTGAAGTAGACCTTATCGGGAGTAAAATAAGGTGCAAGGGTGAGACCCTAAAGCTACCAGTGTCTACTGACATTTTAGGAAGAATCTTCAACGGAATGGGAGACCCTATAGATGGAGCCCCCCCAATAGTCCCAGACGGCTATCTGGATATTAACGGACAACCTATAAACCCCGCTTCTCGCCAGCCGCCAGCCGAGTTTATTGAAACAGGTATCTCAGCGATAGATGGCTTGAACGCCCTGGTTAGAGGGCAGAAACTACCGATATTCAGTGGATCGGGCTTGCCCCACAATAGAATCGCGGCTCAAATAATCAGACAAGCTACAGTCAAGAGCAAAAAAGAGGAGAAATTCGCCCTGGTATTTGGTGCTATCGGCATCAGCTACGACGATGCCTCCTTTTTTATAAGGAACCTCGAAAGGACAGGCGCCTTAGAGAGAACAATTGCCTTCATCAACACCGCATCAGATCCGGTTATAGAGCGGATATCAACGCCCAGACTAGCTTTGACCGCAGCCGAGTACCTTGCATGGGAACAGGGTATGCACGTACTGGTAATACTCACTGACATGACCAACTATTGCGAAGCCCTTCGCGAGCTTTCCTCTATGCGCGAAGAAATACCTTCTAGAAGAGGATATCCAGGATACATGTACACCGACCTGGCTACGATGTATGAGCGAGCAGGCAGAATCATGGGGGAAAAAGGTTCATTAACTATAATGCCTATACTGACTATGCCTGATGATGACATAACACACCCCATACCAGACCTTACCGGCTATATCACTGAAGGACAAATTGTGCTTTCTCGAAACCTAGAAAGAAAGGGGGTATACCCGCCAATAGATGTATTCTTGTCCCTCTCACGAATGATGAAAGAGGGAATTGGGCCAGATAAAACCAGGGAGGATCATAACAATGCCTTCATGCAATCATACGCCGCTTATGCTGAAGGATGTTACCTCAGGGAAATATCGACTATCATAGGCGCAGAGGCACTAGGTGAAAGAGATAAAATATATTTGACGAACGCAGATAAATTTGAGAGTGAATTTATAGCCCAGGGTGAGCTTGAAAAAAGAAGCGTAGAAGATACTCTGGATATAGCCTGGAGCCTGTTCTCAGTATTACCTGAAGAAGACCTGAAATTAATTAGTGAGAAATTCATCAAAAAGTATCTTCCAAAATACTCGAAAAAACAAATGTAAAGCAAGATGTCACAACTAATTAAAGTTAGACCTACAAAAATTGAGCTTGTAAAACTGAAACGCAAGCTTACACTAGCGCAAAGAGTGCAAAAAATAGTAAAGGATAGGCTTTCAATATTGACCATGGAATTCCTGCAGACAGCGAGAGACACAATAGAGGCCAAAAAAAATCTGGTTGACAGCTTTTCCTCAGCTTATAAAGCATTATCAATTGCCAGTGGGTATCATGGATATATAGCCCTGGAAAAGGAATTAATAGCAAGCGAGACTGATTTAAGGATCACTGCCGGCTCAAGAAACATAGCAGGCGTGAGAATCCCCTCTTTTGAGCTGACAGAAAAAGAAAAGGAGAAGCCAATAAGGAGATATAATTGGTCCGATACTTCTTCGTGGGTAGATCACGCAGCCCAATTATCTAAAAGATGTCTCAAGCATACCGTAGAACTAGCGGAACTTCAGAGAAGTCTGGAGCTATTGGGAATGGAAATAAACAGGACAAAAAGGATAACCAACGCCTTAGAACACATGATAATCCCTTCATTAGAGGTGACGATAAATTACTTGAATATGAAGTTCGAAGAAAGGGATAGAGAAGAGAAAGCACGATTGAAACGCGTAAAGGTATTGCTTGCGCAAGAGTAGAACGATGATTGGTGATTCATCTTATGACAGAATGCTTCAAGAGTGTTTGAAAGGCGAACTCAGGATAGTAAATGCTGGGCTACCGCAAAATCGGAAATCCCTATCTGCTCTACTGGGTGAAGAATATCCACACGTAAAGTGTAGTGATAGCGGCGTTCATTCTTTTAAGCGAAAAGAGCTTGAGTATATTGCAACCCTCATAAACGCCAATGAGCAAGCGGCACTATTACTGCCTATACTCATAGAGTTGGGAGCAAATAAGGCGGAGGCAGCCGTAATATGCCAAACGGGCATAGAAGAGAAGATCATATCAAAAATTCTCAATATGCCTGCTCAACCCAAGAACGGGAAATTTACGATATATAGACCACAACTAACCCTGTTAAGAAAAGTGCTAAAAACAACCACCCAATATATGTTTACTCAAAAAATCCTCAAATAGGCTATCGGCATCAGCTAGCATGCCCACCTTTACACAGCCAATCATTTTGCCCATCTCTACCTGATTCAACACTACCAACCTTCTATGTTCCTTCTTATTCAGGGTAAATGCCACCATGAAGGAGATGATGACAAAATCGTAGGGCATTAGCAATGTAAGGTTAGTATGTTTGACAGTAGCAATGGAGTAACATAGTATATGTAGCTTGGTTAAATAAGCCAGCTAGTAAGCATTTATAAATAGAGAGGGAAAAGGCGTGGAAAAGATAAAGTTCTTTTTTAATCCCAGCAGCGTAGCTCTCATAGGAAGTACGGAAAAGGAAAAGGCCGTAGGAAGAGTAATCCTAGAGAATCTACTGGAAGCGAAAGATAAATGCAGGATATATCCAGTGAACCCCAAAAGAGAAAAAATATTCGGAATGAAATGCTATCCTGATATCACTTCCCTACCTGAAATTCCTGATCTTGCCGTGATTGCGACGCCCGCTCGAACTGTCCCTGATATAGTTGAAGAGTGTGGCAAGACTGGTATTAGGGCTATCGTCATTATTTCATCTGGTTTTAAGGAAATAGGAACAGAGGGAATGGCACGTGAGAATAGAATAATGGCTATAGCCAAGCAATATAATATTAGGATAATGGGGCCCAATTGTATGGGTACAATTAGACCCAGCGCTAATTTAAATACCACATTCGCGAAGAAGATGCCAAAACCTGGATATGTGGCTTTCCTATCGCAAAGTGGAGCTTTAGGATCTGCTGTCCTTGATTGGGCAATTAGCAGAAATATAGGTTTCAGCGCCTTCGTTTCGTTGGGGTCCATGCTAGATGTGAATTTCGGAGATTTAATAGATTATTTTGGTGAAGACCCCGAGACCAGAAGTATAATCATCTACCTGGAATCTATAGCAAGTGCCAAGAAATTTACGAGCGCAGCTAGGGGGTTTGCTAGAACTAAGCCTATAATCGTAATAAAGCCGGGAAGGTTCCAGGAAAGCGCAGAGGCAGCCAAATCTCACACAGGAGCTATAATAGGAGAGGATTTATATTATGATGCTGTTTTCCGTAGAGCCGGTGTTGTAAGGGTAGAAGAAATTGAAGACCTCTTCAACTGCGCCGCCATATTGAACACCGCCCAACTACCTAAAGGGCCAAATTTAGCCATAATAACTAATGCTGGTGGGCCAGGAGTCCTAGCCACGGATACTCTGATAGGCAAGGGCGGCAAATTAGCTCAGCTAAGCGAGAGGACTATATCTACATTAAATGGATTCTTACCTGCTAACTGGAGTCAATCTAATCCCATTGATATCCTGGGAGATGCGAATACTCAAAAATATGTGAAGACTATCGAAGTTGCTGTTAAAGACCCCTCAGTTAATGGCGCCATAGTTATATATACATTCCAAGCTGGAGCTAATCCCATTGAGTTAGCAAAGGCTATTATTAAGCATACTAAGAGACTTAATAAGCCTATTCTAGCTGTCTTGATAGGTGATGGAGAAATAAGCAGGGCAAGGCAGTTACTCTTCAAAAACAATATCCCCACCTATGAGTTCCCTGAACAAGCAATCAAAACATACTTATATATGTATCAATATGCTCGTAACCTAGAAATGCTATATGAAACTCCCGAGGAATTACCTCTGGGCATGGGAGTCCCCAAAAATCACCTCAAAACACTCACCCGTAAAGCATTAAGAGAAAAAAGAACACTTCTATCAGAGGAAGAGTCAAAGAAAATCCTGAAGACATATAAAATCCCTACCACAATTCCATATATAGGTAAAGATGCAAACGATGCTGCTAGGATAGCATCGAGGATCGGATATCCAGTGGTAATAAAAATATCTTCTCCTGATATAGCCCATAAATCAGATGTTGGTGGGGTAGTATTGAATATCTCCTCAGACGATGAGGTTCAGAAAGCATTTGATAAAATAATGGCAAATGTTAGAGAACGCAAACCTGATGCAAGAATCGAAGGGGTCAGTATACAAAAAATGATTGGAGGATATGATTATGAACTTATTGTTGGGAGCAAAAAGGACCCAGTTTTCGGCCCTGTAATAATGTTTGGCCACGGTGGAATAGAGGTAGAGCTCTTCAAGGATATCGCAGTTGGGTTGCCCCCTCTAAACCAAGTATTAGCTAGAGGAATATTGGAACAGGCAAAGATCTATAAAGCACTATCACAAGGATTCAGGACTAAGCCACCTGTCAACTTACAGTTGTTGGATGAGACCTTAGTAAGAATTTCGAACTTAATCATTGATTTCCCAGAAATAAAAGAAATTGACATCAATCCGTTAGCCGTAAGTAGTAACATGGTTAATGCTCTAGACGCAAGAGTGATTCTTGATGAGAAAATAATATCTCAGGAAATACCTGAGCACTCTCACCTAATAATATCCCCTTATCCAAGTAGGTATGTGCAACCTTGGATATGTACAGATGGGAGACCTGTGCTACTAAGACCTATCAGACCCGAAGATGAATTACTTGAAAAAGGGCTCATAGAAAGCTTATCGGAGGAATCTATGAGATATAGGTTCTTCTACATAATCAGAGATCTGACACACGAGATGCTCACTAGATTTTGCAACATTGACTATGACAGGGAAATGGCAATTACAGCTGAATATACTTCCGATGGCAAAAAAAGAAATGTCGGGGTTGGAAGACTAATAATCAAGCCTAGCGGGGAAACTGGAGAATTCGCCATCTTAGTTGCTGATGATTTTCAAAATAACGGTTTAGGGCTAAAACTCTCTGACATGTTGGTAGATATAGCGGTACAGAAAGGGCTGAAGAGCATATATGGGGTCGTACTAAATAACAACATGAAAATGATAAGCTTGGCTAAGAGGCTTGGTTTCACTATAGAGAGGCTTTCACCTGAGGAAAGCAAAATAGCCATGGAACTTTAGTAAAAAGCCATTACAACAAAGTGTAAATCATATCATCACCTTAGCACACCATTGCGCATACCTCATGTTTCTAGGCCTTCCTCTTTTTCTAAATATCTTCTGGCTGATCAAACAAGAATTCAGAAATTATTCCCCCTGAGCCACCATTACTAATCCCTGACTACCTAGAGTGCTCCAGAACAAAAGCTACCGCACCCAACACACCAGAATCATCTCCTAATATAGCAGGCTTTATTTCAACGGTATTAACCACCGTGCTGAAGGCCCTTTGCCTGACTACTTTTATTGCTGGTTGGAATAATAGGTCACCCATCTTGGCCACGCCACCACCTACCAGTATGAGCTCCGGGTTGAAAATATTGACCAAATTAACTAGGCCTATACCGAAGTAATACCCCAGGCGAGAGATAAGCTCCTTAGCCAATTCATCTCCCTGCTTAGCTGCCAGAAAAACAATTCTGGCATCAATTTTGCTTATGTCACCGCCTGTAAGTTCAGCAATGGATGTTTCAGCACCTTCTGCGATTTGCTTCGCTGCCTCCCTGGCTAAAGCGGTGCCCGAGGCTAAAGCTTCCCAGCACCCAACGTTGCCACAACTGCAAAGTGGCCCATTGACATCAATAATCATGTGCCCAATTTCGCCAGCGGCACCACAGGCTCCAGTATACGGTTTGCCGTTGGCAATTATGCCGCCACCAATTCCAGTGCTTATCGTAATATAGATCAGGTTGGCGATTTCCCTTTTTAGCCCAAAATGCCACTCCCCTAATGCAGCTATAGTAGCATCATTTCCCATATACAAAGGGGCGCCAAACCGCTGTTGAACAATATCTCCCAAAGGGACTTCATGCCATCCAGGAAGGTTAGGGGAGAAAATAACCTTGCCATTATTACCATCTATGATGCCAGCAACAGCAATGCCTACGCCTAAAAGCTGAGAGGAACTAATTTTACCTGAAGCCATTATTTCCTCCATCGCGCTGAGTACATTATTTATCGCGGCATCAGGTCCGGACTGAGCTTGAGTAGGATTACGCCCTCGCACAACAATTTCTCCACAAGCAGTGGCAATGGCAGTATCGATTTTAGTGCCACCGATATCCACGCCCAGGATAAATTTTCGCTCCATGCTTTCTGACATTCCTAATGCCCCATACTAATGTTACTAAGCTAGCTTGTCAACAGGGGACTCAAGTAGTTAGAATAGTATATACCATGATTGGATTTGAACATTTGATGAAACTTTCCCATGCATCACCATCCAAAATAGTGCTTTTAGTAATTGATGGTTTGGGTGGTTTGCCTCGCCCAGAGACAGACAAAACAGAGCTAGAGTCAGCGAAGAAAACAAATCTAAACCAGATTGCCAAGGACTCAATCTGCGGTCTCATTGATACCGTGAGTCCTGGAATTACACCAGGAAGTACACCTGGGCATCTGGCAATTTTTGGTTATGATCCTATCAAATATGACATTGGGCGAGGAATTGTTGAGGCTCTGGGAATAGATCTGGACTTAAAGCCAAACGACATCGCAGCCCGCGGCAATTTTTGCACCATTGATAAAAAAGGAATCATTACTGATAGAAGAGCAGGACGTATCACCACAGAGAAAAATGCCGAGTTATGTCGACTATTGAATAAAAAAGTTGCCATCTCGGGGGTAAGGATAGTAACCACAACAGTTAAGGAACATAGATTCGCACTGACCCTGCAAGGCAAAGGGTTATCGCCTGAGATAACAAACTCTGACCCCCAGCAAGCAGGTTTAGCTCCCCAAAAAATAGAGAATCTCTCTTCCCAAGCACAGCTAACGGCGGGAATAGTCAACGAATTTATTTCACAAGCACACAATTACCTGAAGAATGAATCGCCTGCCAATATGGTGCTCCTAAGAGGGTTTTCCCAATATCCCGATGTCCCCACTATGAGTAAGATTTATAAAATAAAACCTGCCGCTATTGCCATATATCCTATGTACCGCGGCCTGGCAAGATTGATAGGGATGCAAATACTGCCGCCAGGCAGCAATATAACAACCCAGTTAGAAAGCTTGCATCGTTATTACGAAGATTACGACTTCTTCTTCATTCACTTTAAGGCAACAGATTCCAGGGGAGAGGATGGTAATTTTGAAGCCAAGGTTAAAGCTATTGAGGAAGTAGACAAAGCTCTCCCCGATTTGCTCGCTTTGAATCCAGATGTCCTCATTATCACTGGAGACCATTCCACCCCAGCAACTTTGGCCGGGCATAGCTGGCATCCAGTCCCTTTCATGCTGAGGTCCAGATGGTGTTTCCCTGATAACGTGAATGAGTTTTCAGAACGAGCTTGCCTCGAAGGCGGTTTAGGGCGTTTTCCCGCCACAGAAATCATGTCTCTAGCAATGGCCAACGCTCTAAAGTTAAATAAGTTTGGTGCATAGAGCAAACCTCTGTGTTCGCCATTAAGTCAATCCGTCCCTGCCGAGTCTTCCTGTTCCAAACTCTCCATAAGACGAGCGGCTCGTGGGTAACCAACATGAAGGCGCCGTTGTAAAAAAGAGGTAGATATATGCCCATGCTCTTGTGCCAAACGTTTTGCCTCGTCCAAGAGAGGGTCTGGAGCTGAAGCTATCTTCTGACTTAAAGTGATAGTTTCAGCTACATCATCAAAATCAACATAGTTTGCCTCCACCACATGCTGGTTGCCCCAGAAATACACCAGCCTCTCAATTTCGGCATCAGAAATAAGGCATCCCTGGAGACGCTTTGGCTTACTAGCTTCACTGGGCATGTAAAGCATATCACCCCTCCCCAACAATTTTTCAGCGCCAACTGAATCCAGGATAGTACGTGAATCTACCTGAGAGGTGACTGCAAAGCTAACACGGGTAGGGAAATTAGCTTTAATGAGGCCAGTAACAACATCTACTGAAGGCCGTTGAGTAGCTACAATAAGATGAATACCAGTAGCTCGAGCTAATTGAGCTAATCGACACAGGGTGCGCTCCACTTCATCAAAGGCTGTCATCATCAAGTCAGCCAACTCATCAATGATCAGCACTAAGTATGGTAGCTTATCACCGGGTGAGCGGTCTTTATTGTAACTCTCTATATTACGAGCTCCCACCTGAGCAAATTGGCGATAACGATTATCCATTTCATAATTAAGCCACCTCAGCGCTTTTACAGCTTTATCACTGTCCACAACCACAGGGGCAGCCAGATGAGATAATCCATTAAAAACCACCAGCTCTACTCTTTTAGGGTCAACCATAATCAGCCGGACATCTCCAGGAGTATTATGCAGCAGTAAACAACAGATAATAGAATCGAGGCAGACAGTCTTGCCACTTCCAGTAGCTCCGGCAATAAGCAGGTGCGGCATCTTAGCCAAGTCCGCCGAAACTGCCTCGCCACCAGCACCTTTGCCTAACGCAATAGCCAACTTTGACCTCGCTCTAATCTTCTGAAAGGCAGTAGACTCTACCACGCTACGCAGGGAAACTGAGCCAAATGTTGTATTAGGAACCTCAATTCCAACCATAGATTTACCTGGTACGGGAGCTTCAATCCTAATGCTAGGAGCAGCTAAGGCTAAAGCCAGGTCATTAGCTAAAGAGGTAATCCGGTCTACCCTGATCCTGGTCTTAGATACTTCTTCCAGCCGTTCTTGCCCTCCATCTATGACCTTTTTATATTTTCTACCCCAGCCAGGTTCAACCCCAAACTGCGTTACGGTAGGGCCTACATTTATTTGTACCACTTTAGCTTCCACACCATAACTACCCAAAGCTTCTTCGACCAACCGAGCCCGTTTATTAACAGCATCTTTGTTCATCTCCACTTCTCTTGGTTTATCCAGAATATCAATAGGGGGAAGCTGCCACCCGCTGGGAGTAAGAATTGGTTCACGTCGGTGTTGCCACGCCACTCCCCCACCATGTTCATGAATTCGCTCTTTAATAACGGAAAGGGGAGATGCCACGGTTTCTCCAGGAATGCCAGGCCGTTCTTGGGAAGGCGCAGTCTCAGGTAAATGAGGTTGGGGAGGGAGGGCCTTAGCAGGCGTACTCCTAATGCGGGGTTGAGAAATCTTGGCAAATAAGCATCCCGTATTTCTAACAGCCCCCTTTATTACTCTTAAAGATTTATGCGGTGCTACAAAAATGATACCTGCAAGGATAAGCCCAGTCAGACGAAGACCCCCCACAACATCCATAGTACCAGCAACACCCATTATATTCTTTCTTATGCTCCACCCAATTCCACCTCCCAACGTAACCCGGCTTAGAATGCCTTTTTTAGATGCGAAAAAGGTAAGCCCTCCCCATACAATTAAAGCTAATATAGTCCCTCCCACAAACCAATTCCACCGCCTTAGCGAGTTAGAGAAATATCCTCTCCGTGTCACCCAAATTATTACACCAAGAGCAACGCCTACTATAATCAAACCGAGGCCAAACAAACTGAGGATATCTTGCCATGCCGCAATGGCCAAGGAAGCCAGATGAGCACCAAAACAGTACAGCAGCCCTATCACAACGATAGCCAAGATAACAAAAAGAATGAATCGCCCCCCGCCTGACAAGCCCTTCTTCCTCTCTCGCTCTGGTTTGAATACGGTCTTCCGCTTTGTCCGAGGCACAGAGCTATACCTCCACAATTACAGGGATAATAATAGGCCTTCGATGAGTTTGTTCATAGAGGAATTTGACCAGAGCGTCTCTTAGTTTGGCTTCAATATCATCTCGCTCGAATAAGTGCTTTCTTTCATGGTTCACAGCAGCCATCACTACCTCTTGGCTCCTCTCCATCAAAGCTCCGCTCTCACTCACATCGGCAAAACCCCTCGTTACAATCTTAGGTTCTCCTATCAGCCTGTTTTTTTTGGTATCAATTATCAGGGTTACTATTACAACACCATCTCGTGAAAGCAATTTGCGATCACGCAGCACCACACTATCTATCTCACCGGTTACTGAGCCATTTACATATACATTACCTGTAGGAACTTTCCCAACTACTTTCCCATTTTCCCGCCCCAGCTCAAGTATATCACCATCCTCAAGCACAAAAACATTATCGCCTGGCACGCCCAAACCCTGAGCTAATCTAGCATGCAAGCTCAAATGGCGATACTCGCCGTGAACAGGTATAAAGAACTTAGGTTTAATCAAACTAATCAAAAGCTTCAACTCTTCCTGGCCGCCGTGTCCATGAACGTGGACTTGCGATAATTTCTGATAAATCACATTAGCGCCCCGTCTGAAGAGGTTATCTATAATTCTGCTAACTAACATTTCATTGCCAGGGATAGGGGTGGCTGAAATGACAACCGTATCTCCAGGGACAATCTGGACTTGCCTATGGCTCCCACTGGCCATACGCGCTAAAGCAGAGGTGGGTTCACCCTGAGTCCCTGTAGCTAACACAATCACTTGATCATGAGGTAATCCTTCAAGTTCGCCAAAACAGCAACGGGTATCAGGGGGAATTGCAAGATAGCTCGTCTCCATTGCCAGGGGTACTATTTCCTCCATACTACGGCCAGTAATAAATACACGGCGACCATGCTTAGCAGCAACATCAAACACCTGCTGGATTCGAGAGACAAGAGAGGAAAATGTAGCTATAATTACCCTCCCTGGGGCCTCTCTCACAATATGATCTAGGGATTCGCTAACTACTTTCTCAGAAGGGGTATATCCAGAAAGCTCAACATAAGTGGAGTCAGAAAATAGAAGTAAAACCCCTCTTGTGCCCAACCAGCCCAAATGGCTCAGGTCAGCTAGCTTACTGACCACAGGAGTATAATCAACCTTAAAGTCACCACTATGAACTACGACGCCAACAGGGGTATAAATGATTAGCCCAACAGCATCTGGGATGCTATGGCAGACAGGGAAAAATTCTATAGCAAAATTACCCAGAGTAATCCTGCTGCCAGTGTGAACCAGATTTATCTTTGCCTTGTTCTTTCCCCGCCGTCGTTTAAGTTCAGCAGAAATTAACTTCGCGGTAAATTTAGTAGCATAAACAGGAAGTGTAAGCTGGGGTAAAATATAAGGCAAAGCGCCAATATGGTCTTCATGTCCATGAGTAATAATAATGCCCCTCAGCTTTTGTTGTCTTTCTAAAAGATAGCTGATATCTGGAATAAGTAAATCCACCCCTAGCATTTCTTCACTAGGGAACATGAGTCCAGCATCAATGACAATAATGTCATCTGCATACTCCAAGGCGAGCATGTTCTTGCCAATTTCACCCAATCCACCCAGAGGAATTACTTTCAGTTTCCGTATCGACACAATCTTACCTTAAAGCAAATTCAGTTGCCGGGTTTCAGCAGGGGTTTCAGCTATTTTCCCTGCCTGAGCTAATATTCCCGGAATCTTAACCATATCATCTTGAATAACTTGACGTAGTTTACCTTGATGGAGAGCAGCAGCAGGATGATACATAGGATAGTAAACAACATCGCCTTTCTTTCGTGGTTTTCCGTGAACCTTACTTATACTTTCACGAGGGAAATACCTCATTAAAGAATAGCGGCCTAAAGTAATAATCACACGCGGCTGGATTAGCTCTATTTGGCGATCAAGCCATTTGCGGCAAGTCTGTATCTCACTAGGCAAAGGATCACGGTTTCCCGGGGGACGACACTTAACTACATTAGCGATGTAAACTTGCTCTCTTGATAGGCCAATCGATGACAACAACTGGTCCAAAAACGCCCCTGCCGGCCCCACAAAAGGACGGCCCTGTTGATCTTCATGCCAGCCCGGCGCTTCGCCAATAAAAAGCAACTCTGCATCTTCAGCACCTTCGCCAGGCACCACTTTAATACGATGCTTAGCCAATCCACAATCCCGGCAATTCGCTATCTCAGCATAAAGCTCAGTCAAGGCCGACATCTAACCCGATAATACCACGCCCAGTCTCGGTATTCAATTTGCATTATATTAATCCTCTTCATATTCATCCTGTTCCCAAATAGGTTCAGTGTAACGATCGATAAATTCAGCTGTAGCTCGCTTAGCTATAAATCCCATCTCTTCATCCATCTGTTTAGCTAAATTATCAAGCTCAGTCAAGTCAACATCAATTCCCAGTATTTTAATTAAGACCCTGAGCACAACCAAGGAAGCTTTGGGATTTGCCATTTGAGTTCCATATGTCGGCACTTCTCCTAACAAACAAATACCTTCAATATCCCGCTCTTTAGCTATCCCTAATATCAATCCATTTAACCCAGCAATCCGAAGATTCCCCCTAAGAATAACATTATATTTACCCAATTCAGTAATTATCGCTTGCTTTGTGGCCACCCCCCATACTTTGGGTTCCTCGCTGGGGTGAATCTTTGCCACAGCAGCGGCACAACTATATATCCTTTCCACCTTAAGTTGCTGAGCCACATCTAAAATACTATTAACCAGTTCATATCCCTTGGAACTAGGTTGCTCCTCTCCAATAAATAACACTAAGCCCTTGCCAGTCTCTTTATTTCGCCAATAGTAAAACTTGCTCTCGGGGAAACTAGGGTTTTCAATTACATTATTTCTCACCGTAACACCCACTGGTTCAAAAAAATTGACGGGCTCAATTTCCCCTATTTCCACAGCGCGTAACTTGTCTTTCAAGTATCTTGCCACCATTAAAGAAACATCGCCAATACCTGGCCATGAGACAAACATAGAACAGCCCTTAGAGCGTGGCCTCCTGTGGAGATTTACTACACTCTTCGCTTTCCCCTTCATTTTCTTCAAAGTTACCCTTTTTATTTCGATGCTACCGATAAGCAAGGGCAGTATAGAGCAGGAGTTCGCAAAATCCCATCAACCCACCTCGCTTTATTTCCTATGCCAAGAGATTGCTTCAGAACCTGATAGATGTTCCCCGAAATCATAGTATCCTTTATACGCCCTACCACTGCACCATTCTCTACCTTATATCCTAACAAAACATTGCCGCTGAAATCACCTCCCAGCAAATTACCTTGATCAGCTCCTATAAGTTGTTCTACTACCAAACCTTCTTCCATGCCCTCCACCATAGCTTCAAAAGAAATATCTCCTTCCTCTATAACAAGGGAACTCACAGCCGGCTTAGGAGAAGCACTCTCAATTCGTTTACAATTACCCGTACTTCGCGTGTTAGCCAAAGCTGCTGTTCGTAAATCGTACAAGAAGTTCGCCACTACTCCCCTTTCTATAAGCGGTGTGCACTGGCTAGGTACGCCCTCATCATCACAGGGAGAACTCCCCACCCGATAAGCCAGCGTAGCATCATCCCATAAATTAAGGTTATTGTCAAAAGTCTGTTCCCCTAACTTGCCTTCCAGCGGAGAGACTCCTTCCAAAACCACTTTGCCATTAAAAGCTAGTGCCAGGGGAGTTAAAAAGGTGCTAGCCACCCCACGAGGAGTAAAAATCACCGGTAACAGCTTAGTAGAGACAGCAGCTTTCTCGTTAGCCAATTCCAACTGCCTAACCACTCTGTCAGCTATAAGCTCAGGGCTAGCAGGTAAACAACATGAGTTCTCACTATCACCAGTAAAAAGCATATCTGTATCTCGAATAAGAATACCCTCCACGCTAAGGCCAAAAAAGCTCTTAGTATAATTCGCCTCCCCTCTTTGAGAATTAACTATGCAGATTGAATCTATTCCACTAGTTACTTCAACATCGCAAAGGGTTTCGGGGGCATATTTCTTTATCTTAGTTATAATTTGATTGCCATACTCGATCATTTCTTCCATCGTTATCTTCTGCACTCGAGGATCAAAAATGTGAACATCAGGATAATCCATTCGGGAAGGAAAGGTGAAATTAGCTGGATCTCCAAATTCAGATGTTTCCACAGCCATATCAAGCAAGGCTTCCATATTATTAGATCCACTGGCTGCTGCTATGCCAAGCTTGCCATCCCGGAAAATTCGCAAGGTTACACTAGTATTTTCTTTAGTTTGTATTTGCTTCAGCTTATTAGCCTCAAAATAAATTGGGGTTTCTTGAGAGGAAACGCAAAAAACCTCAGCCTGTTCAGCTACTTTCAGGGCAGAATGAATAACATCCAAAAAGTGTTCCATAAATTTCTAAATAATAAATCTCTGGAATTTAGTATTAATTCTTATCTCCCGCACCCTCCTAGCAGACAATGACGAATTCTAATATGTGGGCTGCCATTCGAAACGGGCAGTGGAGATTGCCCTGCTTTGCCACAACCTCCACCTTGATTCATATTCAAATCATTGCCAATAGCATCTATATTATCCAAGGTAACAAAAACATTACCAGTTAACACTACTGGGCGTAGCATCTCCTCCAACTTTCCATCTCGAATCATATAGGCTTCCCCAGCGGAAAAAGTGAACATCTCTAAACTAGTCGTCCCGCCATACCAGTCTTTCACGTAAACTCCCTCTTTAATGCCTTCGAGCATCTCCTTAAAACAAGATGCGCCAGGTTCGATAAAGGTATTGGTCATTCGCACTATAGGGGGAAAGAGATAATTGATGGCACGTGCGTTCCCTGTAGGGTTTTCCCCCATCCTAGCTGCTGTCTCCCGAGAGTGAAGCCTGCCCACCAAAATACCATCTTGAATAAGAGATGTTCTAGTTGCTGGCACCCCTTCATCATCGTACTTGTAGCTCCCTCTCAAACCAGGAATAGTAGCATCATCAATAATATTGAGGTGCTTAGCTCCAAATGTCCGCCCCAGGGTCATGATATTATACAATTGCTTGTTCTGATAAACGAAATCAGCTTCTGATAAGTGTCCGAAAGCCTCGTGAACAAAAACTCCAGCTAAAACAGGATCTAAGATTATAGTATGTTCACCCCCTTTTACATGAGGAGCAGAAAGGAGAGATGCGGCGCGCCTGGCTATCTCCTGCACTTGATCATGTAGCTTCTCTACAGCCGAGAAATCGCCATTACTTCCTAAACTCAACCCAGCTTGCTGAACCTCATTACCCTGACACGCTATAGCTGTCAGCCGCAAGGCAATATCCGGTTTACTTTGCTCAATATAACTACCTTCAGAATTAACAAAAGTGACCTTACGTTTAACATCACGATAATCAATCCTAGAGCTTTGAATTTTTGAGCTGCCTAATATAATACTATTATATTCATCAAGAAGCCGCTTCTTAACCGCTAATGAAATAGCAGCCAAGTTTCTCTCCAATTCTTGGTTTACTATATCTACCACAGGCTCCGCCGCAGGAAATCCGAAGCCCTCCCCGCTGGCCAACCTTGCCTCATCTACCGCTAGCGCCACCCTTTCCCGTAGCTTGTCAAGACGATTAAAACTTACAAAACCCCAACTGCCCTTAACCAAAGCTCGGATATTGCCACCAGAACTACAAGCCCTGTTTACTTCCTCCAGACTGCCACTTCGGCAAATAATGCGAGTAGCTTCACTCTCTTCAAAGTGGACCTCAACGTAGTCAGCATTATGTTCTTTCAAGGCATCGGTAAATTGATTACGCACAGATTCATCCCCCAGTGTAGCTTAACGAAATAAAGACATAGACTCCCGCCAAGACATATTATATACTCTAGTCGTTGTTTCTTAAAATTGTCGAATATAGAGTATACTATATGTATCAACAACTGAGGAGAGCATGTGAATGAGATCCAGTATTATTGGGAAGATTGAAAAAGCTAAGAGGTATGCCCAAGAGCCGGACCGTGTTACTTTATCGGGCCTCGCAGCCGACTTTCGCGGAGAGAATAACAGCTATAAGTTAAGCTATTCTAACGGAAAGTGGCAATGCTCCTGCCATTTCTTTTCTCAATGGGGAACATGTAGCCATACTATGGCATTACAACAAATATTAGCCAATGTCTTGCCTAAGGAAGCTCTTAGCTCTCCTCTAGAATAACTTGCCTCCAGAAGTTTGAATCCCCGCCATATAATCCAAAGCCTCCGCCACCACAAACAGGGAGCCTGTAACACAGATGAGGTCACTCTTCCTAGCTAGAGCTAAAGTCTGAGAAAGAGCTTGGCCCACGGCATTAGTAATTTTGGGCTTGATGCCAGCTTTGGCAAACTCAGCGGCTAAATCTAAAGGCGAAGCGGCCCGGGTATGTGAAGAGCGCGTGACAACAACTTGAGTAGAGAGAAAAATTAATTCTTTCACTATTCCTGATATGTTTTTATCACAAGATGCACCCATAATAAGGAAAAGTTTGTCATAATGGAAATGCGCTTTAATATTCTCCACTAATCTCTTCATAGACGCCACGTTATGAGCACCATCAACCAGCATAATAGGGTTGTGGCTTAAGATCTGGAATCGCCCAGGCCATTCAACACGGGCAAACCCTTGAGCAATAGCCTTAGTAGAAATAGCACACCCTGAAGAGGCCAAAACCTCCAGAGTAGCCACGGCAGTGGCAGCATTCTCAATCTGGTAGTTCCCCAAGAGTGGGATAGTAAAGTGGTGAGTGCCCATCTTACTCTGAACTACAAATGATTGCTGGTGAAAGTCACTTGTTAACTTACGCCAAGTAACATCTTCACCCACCTGAACTAGCCGTGCCTCCCGGCGGCGGCAGATATCTCTAATTACCGCAGTCACCTCTCTCGGCTGAGGAGAGAGTATCACCCAACAACCAGGCTTAATGATGCCCGCTTTTTCGCAAGCTATCTTCTCCAGACTGTCACCTAGAATTTGTGTATGCTCCAAGCTAATAGGGGTGATGACGCAGGCCTCAGGTTTAACCACGTTGGTAGCATCCAACCTGCCGCCTAAACCCACTTCCAGAACTTGAAAGTCTGCTCTTTCTTGCCTGAAGTAAACAAAAGCAAGCACAGTCAACACCTCGAAAAAAGTCAACCGCCTGCAGGAAGGTTCATGCTTCATTGCTTCAAGATAAGGTTTAAGCTCAGTCACCAGGGCAGCAAATTCAGTTAGGGAAATTAAATTGCCATCCATCCTAATTCGCTCCCTTAAATTATGGAGATGCGGAGAGGTATATAGCCCCGTCTTATAGCCAGATGTGCCCAAGACTTGAGCGATCATAACCGCTGTGCTCCCCTTCCCTTTCGTACCAGCTACATGAACAGTTTTGGCAGCTAAATGAGGGTTGTTCAAGCGCTCTAAAAGCTCTTCTATATGCTTTAATCCATAGCCACGCGAAGTATAGGGTATCCCCGGGAGCATCTCATAATCAATAAAACTATGGATATATTCTTCTGCTTGGGTACAATTCACTTTATTATTCTCAAATCTTTTCAATTATACCATCTGCCCAACATACCTATCACATCCCCAGCAGGGGATTGCAAAAACTATTGTTACGTGGCAAACTCTAGAGTAGAAACTGTGCTCTGAATTCAATCACCTCTGAAAAGTATAAGGATATATCCAAGATGAACAACTCAAAACTCGTTCTCCTACCCCAACTAGCATGGTATGGAGATACCGAGATTAAGATAGATTTCCCCAGCTCGTGGGATGTTACCGTCTGCCGTATGCATGGCCATGACACCCCTCCTTTAAACGAAGATAATATCAGAAAAGCTTTCCATAATCCTATTGGCTCTAAGCCCATAAAGGAGTTAGCTAAAGGGAAAAATGAGGTTGTAATACTCTTCGACGACATGTCGAGAGCTACACCTTCTGCCACATTGATACCCTATGTTTTAGAGGAACTTGCCGCCGCCGGCATTCCCGATGATAACATACGCTTCATAGCTGCCATTGGAGCTCATGGCGCAATGAACGGAATAGATTTCAGGAAAAAATTGGGGGACGAAGTGATGGGCAGGTTTCTAGTCTACAATCATAACCCATACGAAAACTGCACTCCTCTTGGATTAACCAGCCAAGGTACACCATTGTCAATCAACAGCGAAGTAATGTCCTGTGATCTCAAGATTGGTATCGGCTCTATCGTACCACACCCATACAGCGGCTTTGGCGGCGGCAGTAAGATAATCCTCCCCGGCGTTGCATCTATGGAAGCCATAGATGCTAATCATACAAGGCTTGGGCTTTCCCCAACAATCGGCATAGGTAAATACGAAGGCAATATGCTGCACAAAGACATGAATGAAGCTGCTAGAATGGCAGGACTTGACGTTAAGATAGATGCCATATTTAATTTGAAAAGAGAAATAACAGCTCTTTTTGTTGGCGACCCAATAGAGGAACATATAGAGGGAGTGAAGCTAGCCAGAGATTATTATGCAACGAATATGGTCAGCGATGCTGATATCGTCATCGCCAATTGCTATTCCAAGGCGAACGAGATGTGTCTCGCTCTTCCAATAGCATACTCGCTTCTATCCCAAAAAGGTGGCGACATAGTACTTATAGCAGTTACACCTGAGGGGCAAATAAATCACTATTTAGAAAGAAGTTTTGGGAAGAAGTTTGGCGGCAGGAGCTGGCAAATAACAAGAAACCTAAGCAAAAACCTGCTTCGTAACATCAGGAGGCTAACTGTCATGACACCTTACTCAGACAAGGTCGGTGGCGACTGGGTGGCGCCATTTAGCTTGATTCATCAAGCTAAAACATGGGCAGAGGTAGCCCATGAACTTAAGAACAGATATGGCGCTACAGCAAAGGTAGCAGTAATACCAGATGCAACAGCGCAGTATTTTCCTGAAGCATTAACTATAGAAGGAGACGCAGATGATTAAGACTATTGCAATTTCCAAAGCTCAAGCCTTACCCAAGGGAATAAAATATACTGATATTCGCAGTTATGCTTTTACATTCCTCTTTGTTTCGTTAAGCACAGCTACCCCTTGGGTTTTCCATCAATTCCACTTAGCCGGGCCCATTTTTCTACCTATGCATTTCTTCGTACTAATGGCTGGATTGTTATTCGGTTGGAGAGCAGGGTTAATAGTTGGGCTATCCACTCCCATAATTAGCTTTGCCATATCAGGCATGCCAGCTGTAGTGCTCCTACCCCAGATCATAGCAGAGGTTTCAGTATATGGATTAGTCGCTGGAATTCTACGCGAGAAGTTTAATCTTCAAGTGATATGGTCATTAATTGGGGCAATGATAGGGGGACGTTTTACATTACTTTTAGTATTATCAACGACTTACCTTATGGAAGGAGCAACTTATAGCCCCCTCAGCATCTATACAGTAACAGGCGGGGAGATAAACCCCCTCGCTTCTTTTTGGTCAACCATCACACTAAGTTGGCCAGGGATTATTATCCAACTGATATCTATACCACTAATCATTAAATTTTTAAAGATAACTATAGCCAAAAATAGCCGGAGAGGCAGCTAACTTTGAATGAAACGCCTCTATTCAAGCAGTTCTTAGTAAGCAGCAATACTCTTTGGGCATACAAAGGTGACAAATTGCTGTTTATATCCAGTAAACATGGGCTACAGCCGCTATTTGAATATGTTGACAAAGGTGCACCATTTCATAGTAAGATTAAAATATTCGATAGGGTAGTAGGCAATGCTGCTGCTTTGTTAATGGTAAAAGCTAAATGCAAGGAAATTTATAGCCCCCTGGCCAGCGAATTTGCGCTCAAAACGTTACACCATTACAACATTCAATATCATATTCATAATACCACACCATACATTCAAAACCGCGAAGGGGAAGATATGTGCCCAATGGAAAAATTATCCCTTGATAAAAACCCTGAGGAATTCTACACAGCAGCAAGACCCCTGTTTTATCGCCCTACAGGAAAGCCTAAGGCAGGGGACAGGACACGAGGAACTAAGCATTGAATTTTATTGATAAGCTACTTAATATTAGCCGGAAGAACGAAAGCCTGCTTTGCATTGGGCTCGACCCCAACCCGGATTTAATACCCAAAGCAAGCATCTTAGAATTTAACACCGCTATCATCGATGCCACCAGCGATTTAGTATGTGCCTACAAACCTAATTTGGCTTTTTATGAAGCTCTAGGAATCGAAGGTATGGCCATCTTACAAAAGACTATTGAACACATACCCGACAACATTCCCATAATTGCGGATGCCAAGCGTGGCGACATAGGCAACACTGCTAAAGCTTACGCTAAAGCTCTTTTCTCCACCTTCGACTTCGATGCTGCCACAGTCAATCCATACATGGGGTTTGACTCCATAGAGCCTTTCATTAGTTACCACGATAAAGGAATATTTGTTCTATGTCGAACGTCAAACCCCAGCGCTATAGACTTTCAGAACCTCCGTTGCCCTACTGGCACCCCACTCTACAAAATGGTGGCACACAAAGCCAAAGAGTGGAATATTTATAACAACATTGGTTTAGTAGTTGGAGCCACCTACCCTGATGAATTAAGAGAACTTCGCTCAATCTGCCCTGAGATGTGCCTGCTCATTCCAGGCATAGGCACTCAAGGCGGCAATTTGACTTTAACAATCAGCTATGGAGTGGATACTCAAGAAAAAAATGCAATTATCAATGTATCAAGACAAATTCTTTATGCCTCACGAGAAAGAGACTTCGCGCAAGCAGCCAGAAATACTGCCGAGAGAATACGAAACCAAATCAATTCATGCTTACCTTCCCACCTGAAAGCAAAATAAACACGTTTGTAATAATTGCCCCTTCGTAGAGAAAAGGGATTTTAAAATAAGCTGAACGTGCTAAAATCATGACTCGCTGCATTTTCCACATCGATTTGGACGCTTTCTTCGTTTCTGTAGAGCGAACACTTAATCCGAATCTAATGAAAAAACCAGTAATTGTCGGGGGAGACCCCAGGCGGCATGGGGTAGTAGCTTCCGCCTCCTACGAAGCTCGCCCCTTCGGTATCCACGCCGGCATGCCATTATCCAAGGCCCATCGCCTTTGCCCCCAAGCCATTTTCATCCAAGCTGATTTCTCTCACTATAGAGACGCGTCGCAGAGATTTATGGAGATCCTGGCTGACTTCTCCCCCCACATTGAGCCTCTAAGTATTGATGAAGCATATCTCGACGTCTCCGGATATGAAGAACCATTTGGTTCTTCTCAGAAACTAGCCCTTATTGTAAAGAAACGAATATATGAAGAGCTCAAGCTCACTGCCTCTATAGGAATTGCTACGTGCAAAGTGATAGCTAAAGTCGCCTCTGATTTATGCAAGCCCAACGGATTGTTGGAAGTAGCGCCAGGAGAAGAACGCCTCTTCTTAAACCCTCTCCCGCTGGCTAAATTGCCAGGAGTGGGCAAAAAAACAGAGCAAATGTTACAAGAAATGGGCATAGCCACCATAGGTCAATTAGCAGCACTTCCTCTGGACACAATTGAAAAACGCTTTGGAAAATTTGGCACAGTAATCCATGGCCATGCCAACGGAATAGACGACCGAGAAGTAGAAGCGCCCGGTGAAACCAAATCCATTAGCAAGCAAATCACATTCGCCAAGGATAACTCAGACCGCCATTGTCTTGAGGCCAGCCTCCACCACTTATGTGACCAGGTTAGTACAGAGCTCCGCTATCTAGACAAGCAGGCAAGATGTGTAACCCTGAAGCTAAGATATGCTGACTTCAAGACAATCACCCGCCAAGTTACCTTAAAAGAGGCAACCAATGTTAGTCATGTCATCTTTGAGACAGCTTTACAGCTACTGCGCAAGACTTTGGTGCAAAAAGAGAAGGCAATCCGACTTACAGGAATCAAATTATCCAGTTTATCTGGCAAGGAAAAGCAATTCCGCATGTTTGACACCAAAATGGAGAAATGGAGACATTTGGATAAAGCCATCGACCAGATCCGAAGAAAATACGGCTCAGCATCTCTTAGAAAGGGTAAAGATATCTTCATCTAAACAGATATAGAGACTTGTTTTTAACTTGGGACACTAAGTATAATTAAGCAAGTTAATCATAAAGGAGGGGGGAATGCTACCTTATGCTTTTTTTCATAAACGATTCATGCCATTGTCTGAAGCCAAGATAGGAATTCTAACTCACGCCTTCCACTACGGCACCGCTTGCTTTGAGGGCATACGCGGCAATTGGGACAGCGAGCGCCAAAAATTCTGCCTCTTCCGTATAGACGATCATTATAAGCGGATGTTCAATGGTTGTCGTATCCTGAAAATCGAACTTCCCTATTCTGTGAGTAAATTATGCCAATTAACCAGCGAGCTTATAGAAAAAAGTGGATTCCGTGAAGATATATACATCCGTCCCCTAGCCTACAAAAGTTCTGAAACTATAGGAGTTCGCCTTCATGAATTGGAGGATGATTTTCTTATCATTGTGAGCCCCCTTCCTCCTTACCTCGGCACAAAAGGCATCCATTGCTGTACTTCGTCATGGCATCGTATTGATGACACAATGATTCCACCTAGAGGCAAGATATCCGGCGCTTATGTGAATAGTGCCCTAGCCAAAACCGAAGCTTGGGAAAACGGCTTCGATGAAGCTATTTTCCTAACCCACAATGGACATGTTTCAGAGGGCACAGGAGAGAACATTTTCCTCGTTACCAATGGCAAATTAATCACGCCTCCCTCCTCCGACAATATCCTCCTGGGGATTACTAGAGCCACAGTGATAAAGCTAGCTAAAAATGAACTGGGCATAGATACTGTAGAGAGACAAATAGATAGAAGCGAGCTCTATTTAGCTGAGGAGTGTTTCTTTACCGGCACTGCAGCCCACATGGCACCGATTATAGAGATAGACCACCGTTTAATAGGCAATGGAAAAACTGGCAAAATAACTGCCGCATTACAAGAATTGTTCCAAGGAGTGCTACTGGGCAGGAATCCCAACTACCTTGATTGGTACACTATGCTCTGCCCACAATCAAACAAAGACACGACGTGAACCCTGACTTCTGGTAAGGAAAACCAGAAGTTTAGATATAGTTCTAAAGATGCAGGCAAGCGGTTACGCTAGTCTGCACTTCCCTCTTGCCTTATATTGAACGCTTCGGCTCACCGGCGGCGGAGTTCAGTTTTTTCATTAAACGGGATTTAAGCCTGGCGCTCTTATTCCTATGAAAAACCCCTTTGCTTACAGCCTTATCCAGGCTGCTTATAGCTGTCGCAGTTCCCTGCCGTGCTAACTCTAGCCCTCCACTACCAATAAGCTTCCTTGCTTTACTCACGCGAGTTCTAGTACTACTTCGCACCAGGCGATTTCGCAACCGCTTTCTCTCCGCTGAGCGGGCTGCTTTTTCAACTGTTTTGCTATTTGGCATCTGTTCCTCCTTCCCTTACTACATTTATCACATTCCACAGTGAGTAAATTCTAGAGACTACTTTATTTAAGTGAGCCGCACTTTTAATTTCGAGAGCAAAGTACAATGCCGTAACATTATTATCATGGTGATTCACATTAGCACCGGTAATATTCACTCCCTCCTCAGATATAATAGCACTAATATCCCGAACTAAGCCAACTCTATCCCAAGCATCGATTTTAATAGTTACAGGATAAACCTGCCCCACATCCCCCCAACTCACATCAATCAACCGTTCTTTTTCTACTTCATTAATAATATTAGGGCAATCCTTACGATGCACAGTGATGCCACGGCCCTGAGTAATATACCCTATAATTTCGTCTCCAGGCAAGGGGTGACAACAACCAGCCAACCGAGTGAACAAATCGCCAACACCTAACACTTTGACACTTGAAGGACTACTCTTCCGAGGGGGCGAAATTCCAATTGCCTCACCAGGCAGCTCCAAATCCAGGCTTAATTTAAGTGATACTTGAGAGAGAGTAATATTACCGTGACCAAGAGCAGCAAAAAAATCATCTGCGTGCTTATAGTTAAATTGATGTGCCAATTTATCAATGCTGGATAAACTAATGCCCAAACGTTTAAGTTCCCTATTCAAAAGCTGCTTGCCAGCATCCACACTTTGGCCTCGTTCCTGTTTATTGAACCATTGCCGAATCTTACCTCGAGCGTGAGACGTTTTAATATAATTGAGTTGAGGGTTAAGCCAATCTAAACTGGGGCCTTTCCTACCTTTAGCAGCAATAATTTCTACAATATCTCCGTTGCCAAGTATGTAATTTAAGGAGACTAAGCGACCATTCACTCTCGCCCCTATGCACCCATAGCCCAAATCTGTATGAATTCGGAAGGCGAAATCCAGAGGAGTAGCTCCCTTAGGCAAATCTTTTATATCTCTCTTTGGAGTATAGACAAATACCCGATCCCCGAAGATATCAGTTTTAACAGATTCCAGAAACTCCTCGCCATCAAATTCCTCCCGTAACTGAGAAATATCACGCAGCCAAGATATTTTATGCCCAAATGGCAAGTCTACCTTTCCACCTTCTTTATAATGCCAGTGAGCCGCCACTCCATACTCAGCAACCTGGTGCATATCGTAGGTCCGAATCTGTATTTCTAGCGGAGTTGTGTTTTGGCATATTACCGTAGTATGTAAGGATTGATAGCCATTGTCTTTAGGGTTAGCGATAAAATCATTAAACTCTTCAATCATAGGATGCCAAAGATTGTGAATCGTTCCCAATATCTTATAACAATCCGAAACCGAGTCCACTAACACACGTAAGGCAAAAAGGTCATGAATATCAGCAAAACTCTTGCCTTGTGAAGCATACTTATCCAGTTTCTGATAAACGCTGTAGATATGTTTCGGCCTACCAAAAATCTTAGCCTCTATGCCAGCCTTGTCTAATTCTCGGCGCAGTGTTTGGCTGGCCTCAGCTATAAAATTTTCCCGCTGCTCTCGTTTTTCAGCTATCAAGCGAATAATCCGGCGATATTGCTGTGGCTCCAAGTAGCGCAAAGCCAGATCCTCCAATTGCCATTTTACATCCCACATACCCAAACGGTGCGCCAGGGGCGCATATACTTCCGCTGTCTCCTGTGCAATCGCACGACGTCTCTGCAAAGGCAGCGCCCCTAGAGTGCGCATATTATGTAGTCTGTCAGCTAACTTAATAATGATCACCCTTAAGTCTTCAACCGTAGCCACAAGCATTTTGCGCAAATTTTCAGCCCGAACTCCTGATTTCCCCCAGCCCTCCTCAGACCGCTTTGTGATTTTTTTCAGCTTAGTAACACCATCAACTAATTTAGCTACCTGAGATCCAAATTTAACTTCAATCTCATCCAGCGATACATCACAATCTTCAAGAATATCATGCAGCAAAGCAGCAATTAAAGTATCCCTATCGAGATGCAGGTTAGCCAGAGACATGGTTACCTGCAAAGGATGCTCCAAATAAGGCTCTCCCGACTTGCGCATCTGCCCTTTATGCGCTTGCGCGGCGAATTCATAAGCTGCCTTAATCAAGCCTTCGCCATCAGCAGGCAAATATTCATTGATTTCTGCCATAAGAGAATCTATATCCATATCTCAAGCTTCATAATAACGCAGCAATAAAAGCAACGCAAACCTTACCATCTCAGGCAATCCAAGCACAGGAAACATAATGACAAACATAAGAAATTGCTAATTACTTATATAAAACCTCTCCTGCAAGCTTACAATCTCTCAGCTATTATGTATGGCGAGAGAGCGAGTAAGCAACTAATAAATATGCTAAACTAAACATCATACATAGAGAAAGGAGTCCCCTTGTATAAAGCGCCCAGAGGTACATCAGATATCCTGCCACAGGAACAAGATTATTGGAAATATGTGAAGGAAAAAGCAGCGTTTTTATGTCACCTTTATGGCTACCAACCATTGAGTACACCAATATTTGAAGATTCCAGGCTCTTCTGCCGTACTGTGTCTGGAGGGACAGACCTCGTAGACAAAGAAATGTACATATTTGAGGACAGGAGCGGGCAAAAACTAGCTTTGAGGGCAGAAGGAACAGCACCAGTCTGCCGAGCTTATCTGGAACACGGACTGTTCAATTTGCCTCAACCCATAAAACTTTATTATATTGGACCTGCTTTTAGATATGAGCGCCCTCAAGCTGGGCGTTACCGCCAGCATCACCAATTTGGTTACGAAGCTTTAGGTGATGTTGACCCCGCCCTCGACGTCGAGGTAATAGAGATGGCGCAACAATTCTTGCTTTCTTTAGGTCTTTCTAAATTCTCCATTCACCTTAATAGCACCGGCTGTAAACTCTGTCAACCTGAGTACATAAAGGCACTAAAGCAACATTACTCCAATCACACAGCTGATTTATGTCCAGACTGTGAAATCAGGCTGCTTAGAAATCCGCTACGCTTACTTGACTGCAAAAAGGCCTCCTGCCAGAAAATAGCTGAGGCAGCCCCAAAAATCATAAACTACCTGTGCCCTGAATGCCAAGCACATTTCCAAAACGTGCAGCAAGGGCTAAAAGCGTTAAGTATTCCTTTCCAATTGAACCATAGATTAGTACGTGGGCTAGATTATTACACCAGGACTGTATTCGAGATTGAACCTCAAGGGGAAGGGGCACAAAGTGCTCTCGGAGGCGGAGGGCGTTACGACGACCTTATTGAGCAACTGGGGGGGAAATGCACCCCTGGAGTTGGCTTCGCCACCGGTATAGAAAGGCTCATATTAAACCTAAAGGGACAAAAGGTGAAAATCCCTTCTTCCCCTAAATCTGTTGCTTTCATCGCTTATTTAGGGGAAGATGCTAAGATTGAGGCAATGAAACTCGCCTCCAAGCTACGACAAGCTGGAATTGCTGTTATCAAAGCCACAGGTAGTAAAAGTCTAAAAGGACAGTTAAGACAAGCTAACTCACTAGGCACTAGCTATACTATTATCATCGGTGAAGAAGAGGTCAAAACTCAGACCGTAGTATTGCGGGATATGATAAACAATAAACAGAAGTCTATCTCCATAGCTAAAATAGTCCTGTCACTTAAGCAAAACAAGCCCCTCGAATGATATCTCAAATACATTCCACCCCCCTAGATATGATACAATATATACTAGTGGTTGTAAGGATTGTTGACGCTAAGAGAAGCCTAAAGTCTGCCTACGGCTCTCCTCTCGAAATTTCCACTCCACCAAAGTGACATAAGAGGATAAGTTGACCGTTTCGTAAAGCGAGATAGCCGATGGCTCAGGTTGACCAGGCAGGTAATAGAGGGTAAATATGGAAGAAAATGGATCGCCCCAATATACGGCTGATAACATTCAAATTCTGGATGAGATAGAAGCTGTCCGCTTGCGGCCAGGAATGTATATCGGGAGCACTGGCCGTGAAGGGTTACACCACCTCCTATATGAATTAGTGTACAACAGCATAGATGAAGCAATGGCTGGCTTCTGCGACCAAATTGAGATAACAATCCACAATGATAATAGCATCACTGTAATTGATAATGGCCGTGGCATCCCTACAGAGACTATGTCCACAGCAAATATCACCGCACTGGAAGCAGTAATGACACGCCTGCATGCCGGAGCCAAATTTGGGGGTTCTGCATATAACACGTCCAGTGGTTTACACGGCGTTGGTGCTTCGGTAGTGAACGCTCTGTCATCGTGGCTCCAAGTCGAGATTAGACGCCAGGGCAAAATATACCGACAAGACTACCGTCGAGGGATTCCTACAGATGAGCTACAAGTCACCGAAGATTCTCCTGATACAGGCACTACAATCACCTTCCTTGCTGATGAAGAAATTTTTGAAGATCTTAACTACGATTTTAATACAACTTGCCAACGGTTAAGAGAGCTAGCTTTTCTAAATAAAGGAGTGCAAATTTCCCTTAAAGACGAAAGAACTTGCAGGGAAAAGACTTTTTACTTCGAAGGAGGCATAGCTAGTTTTGTTAGCCGCTTAAACAAAAACAGAGAGGTTATCTACCCTTCCCCTATCTATTTCTCAGCCATAGTCGATTCCACCATAGTCGAAGCATCGCTACAGTATAATATCAGCTTTACAGAAGCTACTTCCTCCTTCGCTAATTGTGTCAACACCAGAGATGGCGGTAGCCATCTAACTGGCTTCCGCTCAGCTCTCACTCACGCTTTTAATGATTACGCCAGAAAAAATAAGCTCATCAAAGACACTGAATCTAACCTGACGGGTGACGATGTGCGCCAGGGATTAGTAGCTATTATCAGTGTAAAGCTTCCCAAGCCACAATTTGAGGGGCAAACCAAAACGAAGCTCGGTAACCCCGAGGTGAGAAACCAAGTCGAATCTGTCGTAGTAGATAATTTGTCTCTTTACCTTGAACAACACCCCAACGAGGCAAGAGCAATTATAAACAAATGCCTCCTCGCAGCTAAAGCTAGAGAAGCAGCGCGCAGAGCCCGTGAACTAGTTTTCAAAAAAACTGGCCTTGAAGCATCAACTTTGCCAGGCAAACTAGCTGACTGCTCAGAGAAAAACCCAACATCATGTGAGCTCTATTTAGTTGAAGGTGACTCGGCCGGCGGCTCAGCTAAACAGGGACGTGATCGTCGCTTCCAAGCTATCCTCCCTCTCAGGGGCAAGATACTCAACGTAGAAAAAGCTGCCAAAGACAAGATCGTGACACACGAAGAGCTACGAGCTATTGTTACAGCGCTAAGGACAAACACAGATGAGCAATTTGACCTCTCTAAGCTCAGGTACCATCTCATAATCATAATGACTGATGCTGATGTCGACGGCTCTCACATTCGTACATTGCTTCTTACCTTCTTCTATCGCCATATGGTAGAAATAATTAACCAAGGGCACCTTTTTATAGCCCAACCTCCCCTCTACCGCATTAAATACAGCAAACAGCAATTCTGGATTTACTCTGAACAGGAAAAAATGGATAAAATCAAAGAACTGGAAGGACATAAATTAGATGTCCAACGGTATAAAGGGCTAGGGGAAATGAGCCCTGAGCAGCTATGGAATACAACGATGAACCCCAGCACTAGGACTTTACTTCAGGTACAGGTAGAGGACGCTATAGCCGCCGATCAGGTATTTCGCATGTTGATGGGCAACGAAGTTTTACCCCGCAGAAACTTCATCCAAGCCCACGCCCAGAATGTGAGAAATCTGGATATCTAAGAGTACGCCAGAACCCCTATCTTACCCCTCTCAGTTAGCATACAGTTTTTGTTCCGCTATATACTTTCCTACCAAGCCGGGAACTAAGTAGCGAATAGATAACCCTTGAGCTATACGTTGGCGGATTTTTGAAGAGCTAATTTCAATTATAGGTGCCACGAGCTCTATAACGCTATGAGTTAGTCCTGGGATGAGAGGCTCCAAAGATTCCAATTCTGGTAAATTTAAACCCGACCTGGGAACAATGACTAACTGGCACATCTGGACCAGCCTATCCGGTTCTTTCCACAAGTGGAATCCTGCAAGGCTGTCACTACCAAGAATAAAGAAAAGCGGTTGTTCGCCTAATTGGTTCCGGAGAGTAGTTATAGTATCTATGGAATAAGAGGGTCCACTGCGCTCCACTTCCAAAGTGCAAAGCTTAAAGCAGGGGTTATCAGCAATAGCCAAACGTAACATCTCCAGTCGATGGGTCGCTGGAGCAATCGTGTGTCCCTGGCCTACTTTGAACCATGGCTGCCCTGCAGGCACGAAGAGAATTTCGCCAAGGCCAAGTTTTACTCTTGCCTCTTCAGCTATAACAAGATGCCCCATATGAACAGGATCAAAAGTACCTCCAAGAATGCCTATATTCATTGTTTCACTTCTTAGGTTTGGGATGGAATACTGTTATCCCAGGCAACGAAACCACTTTCCTTTCCTCACTCAAGCGCTCAACCATTCCAATTGCCCTAGTGATGAATCCCTCCATGCCCTGTCCAGCAAGTGCTGAAATAAATAAGAGTGAGGCGCCTAAATAGTCAAGACTTTGCCTCACATCGTGCAACCGAGATTCAACCTGTGGTAGATCCACTTTATTCACAGCTATAACCTTTGCCTTCTGGCACAAATCAATTTTATATGCAGCTAACTCCTCACTTAACCTGGTAAAGTCATCGACAATAGTTAGTGATGTTCCATCCAGTAAATAAACCAAGAGTTTAGTTCTCTCAATGTGTCGCAGAAACTCATGTCCCAGTCCTTTACCGGCATGTGCGCCTTTAGCAAATGCCGGTATCTCAGCCACCACAAAATCTCTTCTGTTCCCCTGAATAACTCCTAAAACCGGCTGCCGTGTAGTAAAAGGGTAGTCTGCTATCCTAGGTTTAGCCTCTGTAAGAACAGATAACAAAGTGGATTTACCCGAATTCGGGTAACCAATAATACATATGTCAGTGACAAGTTTTAGTTCAAGGTTAATTTGGTATTCCTCCCCCAATTTCCCTTTCCCAGCTACCCTGGGCGCCCGATCTATCCCCGTAGCAAAGTGTACGTTCCCTAACCCACCACTACCCCCCTTCGCTACTAATACTTTTTCCCCAGAAGTAACCATATCAGCTGAAAGTTCCCTTTCACCCAGTTCAGTTCCAATGGAAATCATAGTCCCGACAGGCACAGAAATACTCAAGTCTATACCTTTTTTACCATGCTTATTTTCCTTGCCACCTTCATGTCCAGATTCAGCTATGAACTCCCCCTTTTGTTTAAGCGAAGTTAAATCAAGCAGAGAGGAATCAGCCACAATAAAAATGCTCCCACCATCACCACCATCACCACCATCAGGACCTCCAAATGGAATATATTTCTCACGACGAAAACTGACTAACCCATTTCCTCCACTTCCGCCTCTTACTATAATTTCTACTTTATCTATCATAAGTAATTATATTTATTATAAACTAATAATAGTCTTAATAAGAAGAGTTGATTAAGAAGAGACAAGGGGCAAAATATCTACTTTGCAATATGTAGATCTCAACAGTTTAGTTTCATTGTGGGTAATATCCATCTACATGTTTTCAACATTCTCTTACGGGGTTTTAACGAGAACTGATTTTCTCATTAATCTCTAATATTTGGTGGTGTAATTTAGGGCTAGTAGTTATTTGGGTAGCGATTTTTTTATAACCATGAATAATTGTAGCATGGCTTCTATTACCTAGTACCTTGCCGATTTCAGTGAAAGAGCAGTTATCTTCCTCCTTCATAAGATACATTGCAATTTGCCGAGCCAGAGCAGTTTTCCTATCCCTTGCCTTTCCGCTTAGTGCCTCAATGGGGAGATTAAAATAATCTGCCACTGCTCGGGTTGTTGAATTTTCCCCCTGCTTACCAGTAGCGCTTGTTAATAACATGTTAACTATTTGTGGCGTGAGTTCTACTCTGGTTAATTCGGCTCGAGCCGTTAAATATATCAGGGCACCCTCAAGTTGGCGGATATTGCTCCACGTCCGTTTCGCTAGAAGCTGCAGTACGTCGCTAGAGGCTTTCAACATCATTTCCTGAGCTTTAGTGTCCAGTATAGAGAGGCGTGTTTCAAAATCGGGTGGCTGAATGGAGACAATGAGGCCCCATTCGAGATGTGATTTGAACTTGTCGCTGAGCAGGGCCATGTCTTTAGGATGACGGTCGGCGGTAATGACGATCTGACGCCTATCGTTGTATAGCTCGCTAAAAATTTGAAAGAAGCATTGTAGGGTCTGTTTTTTGTTAATTATGAATTGCACATCGTCGAATAGAAAAAGGTGAGTATCTTTAAATTTGTCACGGAAATCTTCAACTTGTTTTCGTTTGATAGCTCTTATAAATTCGTTGGTGAATTGCTCCGCACTGGTATAAGTTACGTACAGTCCATTATCTACCGCTCTGTGTCCGATAGCGTGTAGCAGGTGTGTTTTGCCCTGCCCAGTGCTGCTGTGAATGAAAAGAGGGTTATAAGTGTGCCCTGGGTTTTCAACTGTTTCTACTGTAGCGGCGTAAGCTAAACGGTTGCAGTCACCAACGATAAAATTACCAAAAGTGTATCTCGAGTTAAACTTATCTATCCTGACTTTGGTGCTTGTTCCACCATCAGTTTGGCTGGCACTGGCTAAAGAGCTGTTTTGTAGTTGCTCTTTGTTGTGGACGATAAATTGGATGTCTATATCTCTGCCCGTAATTTGGGTTAAGGTTTTTTTTACTAGAGAACGGAGACGTTTAATTAACCATTCTGCAACGAAGGTATTTGGAACTCCAACTACGAAAACGCCCCTCCGGAAACTTATGCCATAGCTTTTCTCAAGCCATGTAGTATAGTTTGCTCTGCTGACCTGGAGTTGAAGCTCTCCCAGCGCCCTCTCCCAGATTTCCTTTGCTGAATCCAACTTACCCCCCTTGGTTAAATTGCCGTCAATTGGCTAGAAAGAGTAGTAACAAGGTGGAAATACGTGAACCCGTAATGGCAGTTTACCAAAGGGACTTGAGGTTTTTCTAGGGGGTCTTTGACATAATGGAGAAAATTGTAGAAAATACTTCTGCTGTGAAAACACGTATCGTTTTTATGGGTACTCCACAAATTGCTGCGACCATATTGGGAAGTTTGATTCGCAACCTATATCAAGTGGTTGTTGTATATACTCAGCCTGATAGACCATCTGGCAGGGAACGACAGCTTACCCCATCCCCAGTAAAAGAGCTAGCTATAAAACATCGAATTCCTGTTGTGCAACCAGAGACTCTTAAGTCAGTGGCAGTGGTAAAGGAATTGGCTAGTTTTAAACCGGGACTGATCATTGTCGCCGCTTTTGGACAGATTCTTTCCAAGGGAGTGTTATCTTTGCCTAAGTTGGGTTGCCTTAATGTGCATCCTTCGCTATTACCTAGACACCGAGGGCCATCTCCAGTGGCTGATAGCCTGCTTTGCGGAGAGCTATTTACAGGGGTTACTATCATGGGGATGGATGAAGGCCTGGACAGTGGGCCAATTTTAACTCAGAGCAGGGTAGCTATTTCCTCCATAGATACCACTGGATCTCTTACGGCTAAATTAGCTCATGCGGGAGCTGAGCTTTTGGTGGAAACTCTACCTAAATGGCTTGGCGGGGAGCTTGAAGCGAAACCTCAAGTTGAGAGCCAGGCTACTTATAGCAGATTGATAAGCAACAAAGATGGTGAGATAGATTGGCATCTACCAGCAGTAGAATTGTGGCGGCAAGTAAGGGCCTTTAATCCCTGGCCAAGCTGCTATTCTTGGTGGCGTGGTAAACGACTTAAAATACATGAAGCTGCTCTCCTGAGCGAAACAGCAATAGGTAAAACGGGGGAAGTAGTTACTTTGCGAGAGACGCCCAGCGTTGGCGTGGTGACTGGAGAGGGCATCCTGGGCCTTTGCCAGATTCAAATGGAAGGGAAACGTAAGATGCTGGTTGCTGATTTTGTGCGGGGGCAAGGTAGTTTTATTGGTTCTATTCTAGACAAGAATAGTGTATGAATTTTCCTTATCTAGTTCATGCCGGCGTCATGGTAAAAAATCTCCTGGGGGACTCAGCAGAAAACTTGGGTTGGGATACTCTCTTTCAGCCTGGGTCCTTGTCATTATGCCATTCCGTCACGATGCTTGACCAGATTTGGCTTATTGCTGCTTCCAGCACTACCTTGCGAGGATTGGGTATATTGAGCAGTGGTGGCAAAGTACGGTCGTCAAACTGGTGCAGGAATAAGCACTGTTTCCGGAGCGAAAGTATTGTTGTCCATGCGCCTCCATAGGCGATGTAATCTATGGTATGGCTATGAGATTCGAACTGTTCTCGCATATGGGTACAAACGTGGGCTAAAAAAAATTCTATTTGTTTTTCTCGGTGGCGACGGAAGCGTTGCTGTGAGGCGCCGCCTTTTTTGTGCCGTGCATGGACCAACCCGGTTCCGACTTTACTGGTAATGAGGCTTTCCCCTTGATAGAGGCTGATGGCATATGCCCCCAAACGTACTAGAGCCAATGCAATCCTCAAATTGTGTTTGAGCAGGCAACGTAATGGCTCGACATCATAGCCAGAAGTGAAATATTTTTCCATGATAGGGAACGGGGGTGAAATTAGATAGTTCCGTGACAAACCCAAAAAGAAAACCGCTCCAGTTTTCGAAGAGGTAGCACATTCAACCAGATTGGAGGGGATGTGTTGAGAGCCGAAGGTTTTTTCGAGGAGGTTTTTGACTTCTGGCAATGGTAGTTCAAACGGTATGTATAGCGACGAAACCGTATCAACAGTCGCTTCTATTTCATCAAGAAGCCTGAGCATCTTTGCCCTGCTAAGTGAATATTTTTTTGACATTAGCATTGAAATATGTACTCCTGCTCAATAATTTATAGCAATGAGCCACTTTATAATTATAGATTAATAATGGTTACCCCGTCGCCGCCTTCATCCTGCTCCCCAGGATGGGAGGATTTGGCCAGGGGGTGAGAAATGGCAAAGTCCCTGACGATGTCGCGTACAGCACCAGTGCCAAAACCATGAATGATACGGACCTTTGGCACATTAGCCAGAGAGGCATTATTGAGGTAACTGTCAAGCAGCCACTCTATCTCAGCAGCTCTTTTTCCCCGGAGGTCAAGCTCAACAGGGACTGTTCGTCTGTGCAGCTCTTTTTTTACCGAGGCGATTTTTGAATTTGCCTCACTGGCTAAGGATGTTACCTTTTCTACCCTACCGAAACCTAAACTAATTTTAGTCTGCCCTACTTGAATCTCGACCTGATGTGTCCTCTTAGATATTGATAGCACTTTTGCTTGAAGGCTCGTTTCTTTTAGCCGAACTGTATCTCCTGGAACAATTTTGTTCTCGTTCATTATTGCCACGTCTGTTTTTTTGGCTGCCTTTGCTTGCCAATCCTCCTTCTTCAGTTGCTCCTCTGCAGCAGCCAGAGCTCTCGTGGCCTGGTCAATTCCCTCTCTCGATTTTCTCTTACGTAATTCTGACTTAGCGTGGCGGATTTCCTTCTGTAGCCCTGCAGCTTCATGCATAATATTGTCGCGGGTTTCTTGGATAACCCTTTGTTTTTCCGCTTTTAACTGTTGAAGTTCGTTTTCTAGCTCTTTGTTTCGTTGTTCCGCTTCAGATAGTTCCTTTTCTAGGTTATGGGTGAGTGTCGTAGCTAGTTGTTTCTCTCTCGTCAAGTCAGCAAGCAAAGTCTCCATGGTTTGTGTTCCTTTTGAGAGCATCTCCTTGGCGTTACTGATAATTTCGGAGGGTAAACCCAGGTGGGAAGCGGTAGCCAGGGCATTGCTGCCGCCAGGTATACCTATTGTTAGGTGGTAGGTTGGTGTCAGTGTAGCCGGGTCGAAGTCAAGCGAAGCGTTTTGCATATTTGAAGTTACATGTGCGAAAGCTTTCAGGTCATTGTAATGTGTGGTAGCGATGGTCGTCGTTCCCCTTGATAAGAAATGGAGCAGAATAGAACGAGCTAAAGCAGAGCCCTCCACTGGGTCAGTGCTAGTACCCAACTCGTCGAGGAGCACGAGAGTTCTTTCCGTGGCGCTTTTGATGATACGTACAATATTACCTATGTGCCAGCCGAATGTGGAAAGTGTATGCTCAATGTTTTGCTCATCACCGATATCGGCGAATACTCCATCGAAAATAGGAATGCAACTTTCTCCTGAAGCGGGAATCGGTATGCCTGCTTGTGTCATCATGGTAAGCAAGCCAATCGTCTTAAGTGTTACTGTTTTGCCACCTGTGTTGGGCCCTGTAATAACAAGAATAGAGAAATCTTCCCCTACATCCACTGAAAGTGGTACTGCCTTTTCTGTTAGTAATGGGTGTCTGGCTCCGACAAGTTTAAGTGCACCAGCCCGCTTGCCCGTAGCGTCCTTTTCATCGAAGGTGGTGATTGTAGGTTCCGTAGCCCGCGCGCTTCTTGCATATCTTGCCTTAGATAGTGCCAGATCCAGTTTAGCAACCAGAGCTATGTTGTGGGAGATTTCGATCTCGTGCGCTCCTATTTCGTCACTGAGATTTCGGAGAATTCTCTCTATCTCACGTTGTTCCTTTATGGTAAGTTCTCGAAGTTCGTTCCCCAGCTCTACAGTGCTCCACGGTTCAACAAATACAGTGGCGCCAGTGTTGGATATGTCATGAACTGTGCCCTTTATTCCTTTTCTACGTTCGACCTTGAGTGGAATAACGTATCTTCCTTCTCTCTGAGTAACAATAGGCTCCTGGATTATTTTCTGTCCCTTAGGGGACCTGATTATGGTTTCTAAACGCTTTAGCAGTTGTTCACGAGCTCTTCTGAATCCTTGCCTCATCATGGTCAGTTCGGGCGAAGCCGAATCCAGTATTTCACTGTTTGGTGTAATGCAGTTGCCAATATATTTCTCGGTCTGGCGCAATTCAACAATATCAGCGGCGATGGCCCAAAGCAGGGGTAGTTCATCGGACAGCTTTTTGAGGCTGCTGCGCAGTTGGCAGATAGCAGCCAGGCTTTGTTGAATTTCTATGAGGATTCGTGGTTCTAGAAGTTTACCTCGTGCTGCCATCTTTACTGGACCTCGAATATCAAGGATTCCCCCAATAGAAAACTCTGGCCTTAGTGAGAGGAGATGACGTGCCTCGGCCGACTGTTTTAATAGCAGAGATATCTGGTCGTAACTCAGAAGAGGTTGAAGATTGATGGCTAGTTCATGACTGGCTGAAAATGAGGTAAATCTGGCAAGTATCTCCCTGACGCGGGGAAATTCGAGCATTTCCAGGCTTTTATCATCCATTGTAAATGTATTCTGCTTAACGTTGTAATTTATATTGTAGCATTGTATCACCTTGAGTTATCTAAGCTGAGCCCGTTCTTTGTCCTGAATGTAATGAAATAGTTTTCGCTTGTTAGGATGCTATGTAATATATGAGTATCATGATAATTACTAGCTCTCCGCTTGTATAGCTAGTAATGGGGCATAGTTATTGATTTCTGGGGCTGGCGTTATAAAGGGAACCAGTAATTTATAAAAGTGGTCTGTTCTGGGGCATATTATTTCCATTAATATGCAATGTCTGTTGCAGGGTTTGCAATGTTAATTAAAATTCCCTAAGCTAGGTAGAATGATGCATTTTAATCCTCTGGTTATTATGTCTGGAGGATTTTGTAGAGGAGGCAATAGTGAAAGCAAGCACAGTAGCTCAAATAAGGGATTTAGACAGGTCTGCCGTGGAGAAATTTGGCATCCCGAATGATCTTTTGATGGAGAATGCTGGGCAGGCAGTATATTTTGTTATATTAAGAGAATTTGGGGTGAAGAATAAGAAGTTTGTAGTTTTCTGTGGTGGTGGTAATAATGGAGGGGATGGGCTTGTTATTGCCAGAAAGATTCACTCCAGCGGCGGAGAGGTGAAGATCTTCCTCTTAGGTGACGAAACTAAATTCAAAGGGGCAACAGGAAGGAACTTCGAAATAGTATCGAAGATGCCCATAGAAATATCTAAAGTTGACTCAATTGACGCTATAGAATCTGTTGTTCATCATTCTGATGCTGTTGTGGATGCTATATTTGGCACAGGCCTCGCCAGGGAAGTTGCTGGTATATATAAGGATGTAATTCAATTGATAAATGAGAGCAAAAAAATAGTATTCAGCGTTGATATACCTTCAGGCATAAATGGCGACACCGGGGAAGTGATGGGTGTAGGGGTGAAGGCAGCTTACACTATAACCTTCGGGCTTCCCAAAATAGGAAATATGCTTTACCCTGGATATGAGTACTGCGGGAAGTTGCATGTCTCGCATATATCCTTCCCGCCTTCGCTCTACAATGCTGATTCCGTAAAAGTGGAAATCAACGCTCCAATAGAACTGCCCAGAAGGAATCGAGATTCCCATAAGGGGGATTTTGGGGAGGCTCTCTTTATTGCTGGCGCCACAAGCTATCTGGGGGCACCATATTTCTCTGCTTTATCTTTTCTTAAAGCTGGGGGAGGCTATTCTCGTTTGGCTGCACCGCTGTCCATTTCAGCGTTCTTGGCAAATAAAGGAAGTGAAATTGTCTTTGCTCCTCAGAAAGAGACGCTGTCAGGAAGCATAGCATTGGGGAATGAGGATGAATTGCTGAAGCTTTCAGAGAAGGTGGATATGGTGGTTATAGGGCCGGGTATTTCCCTGGATGAGGAGACGCAGGGATTGGTAAGGCGGCTGGCACAGGAGATAACGAAACCTCTGCTTATAGACGGTGATGGAATTACCGCTGTCGCCCAGGAAATGGAGGTAATCAAGAAGAGGAAGGCGGAAACAATTCTTACACCTCATCTGGGGGAGATGTCGAGAATCGCAGGGATGGGGATAGGCGAGATAAGCAAAAACAAAATAGAGATTCTGCAGCGCACAGCAAAGGAGCTCGATGCTAATATTGTCTTGAAAGGTGCTCACTCTCTCATAGGCTACCCCGATGGGGCTGTTTACATTAATCTGAGTGGGAATCCAGGTATGGCAACGGCTGGGAGCGGTGACGTTTTGACAGGAGCAATCGCTGCTATGTTTGGGTTGGGGCTATCGCTTAGAGATGCCGTAAGGATGGGCGTCTTTATGCATGGATTCTCAGGGGATTTAGCTGCAACGGGTAAGGGTGAGGATGGCGTAACTGCCCAGGAGATATTGGATTATCTCCCTATGGCGATGAAGAAATACAGGGAGGACTTTGAAAGAATTTCTGAGAATCTTTATGAAAGTGTTTTTATTGTGTAAGATAAGAAAAACAAATAAGATGTGTGCATATATAATATGCAACGTTGTTTAGTGTGACTATAGTAGTTGGATGCTATCTGAAAAAGAGAATGCCCAATGTAATTGAAAGAGATGCCCAGGAATTTCTACCCCTGGCTGCTGAGATTCCCATCGTGCCTGAAATTCGAGAGTTTAAGTTGGAAGAGGCAAACGAGGCTTTGATTGTGCTCAAAGAAGGGAAAATTCGCGGCGCAGGGGTTCTAAAAATGCCTGAATAGAGGAGAGGCTAAGTTGAAGCTTGGTATTCTAGCTGACAGCCATGAGAATATGCCTTTGATTGCCAAAGCTGTAGGACTATTCAACAATGAAAAAGTGGGATTAGTTCTCCACGCCGGCGATTTTACTTCTGCCATCACAGCCAAAGAATTCAAGAAACTTAAAGCGGAACTTATCGGTGTGTTTGGCAATAACGATGGAGATAAACTTCTTCTGCAAAGTAGATTTCGAGATATAGGCAAACTCTACGAGGATTATCATGAATTTGAGATAGAGAGCAAAAAAATCGTATTAATGCATCAGCCGAAGTTCCTGGAAATACTTATCGGGAGTGGTAAATATGACTTGATCATCTATGGCCATACTCACAAAATTGATATCCGTGAAGGATGCCCTCTTGTGATTAATCCTGGTGAGTGTGGTGGTTGGGTCACTGGAAGAAGTACAGTGGTTATAGTCGACTTGGGAGCCATGGGGGTCAAAGTTTATGATCTTTAATGACATTCTACTGTAGAGCTAATTTTGCACAGATTCCAAATTTCCTCTGCAGCGTCAGTCTGTGTCCTTAGCTACACTGCTTCGGTGTATTCTTGTATGCTGCTTTGCGTCATGTTGAACCTCGTTTTTCAGTAACAATCACTTGAACGCAATTTGCTCCCTTGACTATAGCTTACAAATGGGATAGGCTGTTAACCTAAATTGGGGGGATATATAGAGTTGCGCTGCCGCGGGATTAGAGGTGCTATAATAGTTCTAGCAAATAGTAGAGAAAGTATCATAGCCGCAGCTAAAAAACTGCTTGGGGAAATGGTGCAAGCTAACGAAATTGGAATTGAGGAGATAGCGGCCATATTTTTTACTACTACGATGGACTTGAATGCTGAGTTCCCCGCAGCAGCAACGCGAGAATTAGGGTGGCCGAAACACCTTGCCCTGCTTTGTGGGCATGAAATGGATGTTCCTGAGAGTTTACCTCGCTGTTTGAGGATTTTAATGCTGGCAAATACGGAAAGAACAGCCGAGGAGATTAAGCATATCTACTTGGGGGAAGCCAAAAAATTGAAAGAGAACAAACCGATGGCATTAGGAGACAAAACATGATTCTAGTTATGAAATCTGGCTGCAGCCAAAACGAAATTGATGCAGCCGTTAAGCGAATCAGAGAATTGGGCCTGGAGGAGCATGTATCACGGGGGCTTGAGCGTACGGTTATAGGTATATTGGGCCAAAACCTTCGCGATCTCCAGGATGTACTACAGCTATTACCTGGGGTAGAAGAGGTTATTCCTGTTGGCAAACCCTATAAACTTGCGAGTCGTGAATTTCATCCTGGAAATAGCGTAGTCAAAGTAAATAATATCGCCATTGGTGGTGACGAAATAGTTGTTATAGCTGGGCCATGTGCTGTAGAAAGTGAGGAGCAACTTTTGGCTACAGCTCGTCAAGTTAAAGCGGCTGGCGCTAGTATATTACGTGGTGGTGCTTTTAAACCGAGCACCTCGCCATACAACTTTCGTGGATTGGGCGAGAGAGGGCTTAAAATGTTAGCGAAGACTCGAGAAGAAACAGGGATGCCTGTCATCACGGAAGTGATGACACCGAGTGATGTTGGGCTAGTAGCCAGCTATGTCGATATCCTGCAAATTGGGGCGCGGAACATGCAAAATTTTATCTTGCTGGATGAAGCGGGGAAAACGAAGAAACCAGTTATGCTTAAGAGAGGTTTATCATCCACAATTCAAGAATGGTTATTGGCTGCTGAGTATATTCTGGCTCAAGGCAATGAACAACTTATACTTTGTGAACGTGGCATCAGAACCTTCGAAACTTTTACTCGCAACACTATGGATATTAGCGCCATTCCCATCATTAAGAAAGTTAGTCATTTGCCTATCATTGCTGACCCCAGCCATGCCACAGGCAAGTGGTATTTGGTAGCTCCGATGGCACTGGCAGCAATAGCTGCTGGGGCAGATGGATTGATGATAGAAGTCCACCCCAACCCTGATATAGCGCTTAAAGATGGCGCTCAATCGCTTACCTTTGAAAATTTCAGGCGATTTATGTCTCAAGTAGCACCTATAGCGCAAGTTACAGGTAGAGATCTGGCTGTTTCTAGCATGAAAGTTGAACCTTAGGCTCCAATGGGGATTGAACAAGAACTGACTCACGTAACTTCACAAAGAGAAACATTTCTTACTGTCGGTATCTTTGATGGTGTTCATGCAGGACATTGCCACTTGATTAAAAGATTGAACCAGCGGGCACAGGCAAAGGGATTACTCAGTGGTGTAGTTACATTTAACCCCCACCCACAATCAGTACTACAGCCACACAGTCGATTACCTTGGCTGAGTAGCCTGGAAGACCGAATCAAATATCTCCGGGGACTAGGCGTCGATTTAGTTGTTGTACTATCTTTTACTCTTGAGGTGGCTCGGCTTGACGCCCGAGAGTTTGTTGTCTTGCTCAGGAAATACCTCAAGATGAGCGGGCTTATAATTGGCCCTGACTTCGCTTTGGGCAATGGACGTGGGGGTGATGCTAACTTGCTTGCCATACTGGGACAAGAAATGGAATTCAGCACAGAAATCGCTCCCCCCTTTAGAGTCGAAGGTGAAATAGTAAGCAGCTCTCTCATTCGCCAAACATTAAATCAAGGGGATGTTATAAAAGTGAGAAAATTGATGGGGCGCTACTTCACTCTTCGGGCTAGGGTCATATCCACAGACAAGCGCGGGCAATCTTTAGGATTCCCTACTGCCAACTTGAACATAAGATCAGGGCAGGCATTGCCTAATAGAGGTGTTTATGGCACTATTACTTGCGTAAATAATAATCGATTTGCTTCAGCCACCAATATTGGTGCCCGCCCCACCTTTGGAGGTGGTAGAGAAACTGTGGAAACGCATCTCCTTGATTACCAGGGTGACTTATATGGTAAAGAACTCGAGGTTAAGTTTGTTCGTAAATTGAGAGAAGAGAAGCGCTTCGCTTCACCTGAAGAACTAAAAACTCAGATTAAAAAGGATGTTGGAAAGATAAGGATACTGATAGCCAGAGAGTTGAAATGACTAATCTTAAGCTTGGCCCCCTGCTCAAACGAGGTGTGAAGGAAATCATTGTCGAGCAGGAACTAATAAAGCTATTAGAGTCGGGGAAATGTCTCAGATTGAAACAGGGGTTTGACCCCAGTAGCCCAGATATCCACTTAGGGCATGTAGCTGGGTTGAGGAAATTGCGCCAATTTCAGGACTTGGGGCATAAAGTTATCCTTATAGTCGGCGATTGGACAGCACGAATTGGAGACCCAAGCGGACAGTCGGTCACTCGGCCAATGCTCTCTCCACAAGAAGTGGAGTATAATGCTCAAACTTACATGGAGCAATTCTTTAAGGTGGTAGATAAAAGCAGGGCAGATATAAGGTGGCAGAGTGAATGGTATGGTAAATTTACTCTGGACGAAGTCATCAAACTCACCAGCAAATTTACTGTAGCGCAGCTTTTGGCTAGAGAAGATTTTAGTAATAGATATAGCTCAGGCAATCCCATTTCCCTGACTGAATTGCTCTACCCCCTTCTTCAGGGTTATGATTCAGTAGTTGTCGAAGCAGACGTTGAGTTTGGCGGCATTGATCAGAAATTTAATTGCCTTCTGGGGAGGGGGTTACAACAATCCATGGGGCAGCCTTCCCAGCAAGTTTTTCTTGTTCCTCTTCTCATTGGCACCGATGGTAGCCAAAAGATGAGTAAGAGCTTAAATAATCATATAGGTATCTATGAGGCTCCTCAAGAGATGTATGGCAAAGTGATGTCTATTCCTGACTACCTTATTATTGATTATTTCGAGTTGGTAACTGATGTCCAGGATGAGGAAATTGCTGCATTTAAGGAACAGATGAATACTCTCTCAGTGAATCCTATGAACTTCAAAAAGAGATTGGCTTATGAGATTACCTCTCAATTTCATGATAAGCAGGCAGCAGTTGAAGCGGAAGAGCAGTTTACTAAAGTTTTTCAGGAAAAGCAGATGCCGAATGATATCCTTGAATATGCTTTCATAGCCAAACATGCTCAGGGGGAATTGTATGAGGTTGATATCGCTCCGACTCTGCTTCAAAAGAAGCTGGTTAAGAGCAATAGTGAATTGAAGCGCTTACTGGCTCAAGGGGCAATTGAGCTAAATGGCAAGAAAGTGAGCAGGAATATAATGAACGCCCCAGATAATAGTATTCTCAGGATAGGGAAACGTTGTTTTATCAGAATGGCCATTAATCGAACTTTTGAAGGGGGATAAAATGCAATTACGAGTACCAGGACCAACACCTTGCCCCCCACAGGCTCTTCAGGCTATGGGGAAACAGATGGTCAACCATCGAGGCAGGGAATTTGCCGAGATTCTTAACTCGGTAACAACGAAATTGAAACAGGTATTTCAAACCGGAGGAGACGTTTTTATTCTTACATCTTCGGGTACCGGTGGCTTGGAAGCAGCTGTTGTCAATACTCTATCGCCAAATGACAAGGTTTTAGCAGTATCTTGTGGCGCCTTCGGCGAGCGCTTTGGCGATATCGCTGAACAATATGGTGCTAGAGTGAAGCACCTCAACTTTGAGTGGGGAAAAGCAGTAGACCCTGAAGCAGTGAACAAGGCATTAAGGGCGGATGGTGATATTAAGGCAGTGCTGGTAACTCATAATGAGACATCTACAGGAATAACTAACAGCATTAGCGAAATAAGTTCTGTAGTTAAGGGACTTGGTAAACTTCTTATAGTAGATGCCATAAGCAGCCTTGGTTGCATTGACCTGCCCATAGATAAGTGTCATTGCGATGTAGTTGTTACTGGTTCTCAAAAAGGATGGATGGTTCCTCCAGGAGTAGCGATGGTTAGCATGAGTGACGAAGCCTGGCAAGCTCATGCCCAAGCGAAGATGCCACGATATTACTGGGATTTCACTAAAGCCAGAGAGTATCTACTAAAAGGGCAAACCCCTTGGACGCCAGCCGTCTCTATCTGCTATGCTCTAAATTCTACCTTAGACCTCATACTAAGCGAGGGGCTGGTTAATGTGTTTGCCAGACATGCTAGAATAGCTCAGATGACCAGAGAAGGAATAAAATCACTGGGGCTAACTCTCTTTTCTGAAGCTAGCCATGCTTCCAATACTGTGACAGCAGTCTCCGCCCTTAATAGAAAGGGAGAGGGTGACTCCTCCAAAGGTTATTTTGCAGAAGAGTCGCAAATCGATGTGGCCAAACTAATTCAAGTTCTTAGAGACGAATATGATGTGGTTATTTCCCCAGGGCAAAGAAAGTTGTCGAGCAAAATCTTTCGCATTGGCCACCTTGGGTCAGTTAAAGAGAGCGACATTAGAATACTGTTAGAGGCTTTAGCCGGAGCTTTGCCAAAAGCAAGGTTATAATTAAGAAACACAAAATGCGTATTTTAGTTGCCGATTCAATTGCTGAGGAAGGGTTAGAAGTCCTTCGCAAATATGCACAAGTGGATGTCAAGCTTAAGTTGGCTGCTGAAGAGCTTCAAAACATAATTGGCAAGTATGATGCCCTAGTTGTGCGCAGCGGGACTCAAGTGTCTGCTAAAACTATTGAATCTGCAAAGAGGCTCAAGGTGATTGGTAGGGCAGGGGTCGGCACAGATAATATTAATATTGATGCTGCTACCAAAAGAGGCATAATAGTAGTCAATACTCCTACAAGTAACACTATTTCTACTGCTGAACATACCATTGCGTTGATGCTTGCTTTGACGCGTAATATACCTAAAGCTAATAGCTTGCTTAAATCAGGTGTATGGCAAAGGGGAAAATTAATTGGAACGGAACTTAGGGGTAAAACATTGGGCATTATCGGTTTGGGTAACGTAGGCTCAGAAGTGGCCAAGCGCGCTCAAGCATTTGAAATGAATCTTATTGCTTGTGATCCGTTTGTGTCTGTAAATTATGCTAATGCCCTCAAAGTGAAGCTGGTTCCCTTGAAGCAACTGTTTGAGAAAGCTGATTTTGTTAGCCTTCATGTGCCATTGACAGAGAAAACCGAGGGCTTAATTGGTGCTAGGGAATTAGCGGAAATGAAACCAACAACTCGAATTATCAACACAGCTCGAGGTGGATTAGTTGATGAAGAAGTGCTTGTCAAAGCAATTGAATGTGGAGAAATAGCCGGTGCGGCTTTCGATGTTTTCAGCGCTGAACCGCTAACTGCCAGTCCCTTATTTAAGGATGACAGGGTAATTGTTACTCCTCATCTTGGCGCTTCTACTTTCGAAGCTCAAACTAACATTGCCAAAGATATCGCTGGGCAAGTTGTAGCAGCACTTCAAGGGCAATTCTGTAGATATGCCATTAATGCTCCGTATGTTCCTCCAGAACTGGTGCCATTCATAAAACTAGCTTCGGCTGTTGGCAACCTTGCCAGCCAACTGATGGATGGCCAAATAAGCAAGATACATATTAAGTATAGTGGTGAATTCGCTAACCATGATTGTAATTCAGTAAAATCAGCGATTCTTAGTGGCTTGTTACAACAAGCGCGCAGTGAGAGTATTAACCTAGTCAATGCTAGTTTTGTTGCTGCTCAGCATGGCCTAAAAACCAGCGAAGAAAAAGAACCAAATTGCCAAAATTACTCTAACTTGCTTACTCTAAAAATTGACACTGAAGCAGGGGCTACTATTGTATCAGGCACAGTTAGAGATAATGAGGTTCATATTGTCGAGGTTAACGACTTCTGGATGGATATTATACCCAGTGGTGGATGTTGCCTTTTGTGCGACCATCTGGATCGGCCTGGAGTGGTGGGTGTTATAGGCACCATAACTGGCAGGTCTAATATTAACATCAGTTCTATGTACCTAAGCCGACTCCAGCCTCGGGGGCGTGCGCTCATGATTTTAACTTTGGATGAACAATTAAGTGAGCAACAAAGGCAGGAAATATTGGCCATTCCTGGCATTCATACAGCCAGGGCAGTAAGACTTTAGTCAGTAGAGAGAGAGTTCATAATCAAGCCGGTTGGGAGCTTGGGGTAAAAATAAGTCGATTTGCGGGGCATTCTGTCATTGGCATCAGTAATAGTCTTGATTATTTCTGGTGATGGCGAATTTGATAGGAAAGCTAGTTGATATTTTCCATCTTCTACCTGCTGACAAATCTGTTGAATATCAACGGTGTAAGTAATGTTTTCACTATTTTGCTTGATGCCTAACATTCTATCCAGAATAAGGTGATTGAGAAGGCTGATGCTAAAAGTTTTGTAAGGCAGAGAGTGATTCCTTGGCATCATATCCTCAAAAGAAATGTCAGGGCGTTGCTTTAGCAGCACCAAGGATTGTGGCACCAGCCCTAAAATTCCTAAAAGCGCTCCGCCGTCCATTCTATATTCCAAACTTCTAATCAGATTCTCAGTTAAGGGGACATATTTTAGAGCAAAAATTCGTTTAAGCTGATTTTCAAATTGAGCTAAAGCGGAGGTCGCTATGTCTCTAACTAGTCTGTGAACAGGCAAAATAACCAAGCCTGGATCAGAGAAATCAACCAGGGTCATCATTACGTAATTGAAGGCTTCCTTGCCTGTTAGAATCATAGGTGTCTTGCTTGTACAAGTATGTGTTCTTTCTTGCTGGTAGGCTAGTGCTGTTTCATATCTATGATGTCCATCAGCCATATAAAGAGATTGCTTGGCTATAAACTCGCTGAGACGACATATGAATGCAGGGTCAGTTATTGCCCAAACAACGTGCTTCTCTTCGGGGTAGGCGAATTCTATTACTGGTTCAGCTCGTGAGGCTTCAGTCAACGTTTTAGCAACCTTACCTTCAGAATCCTGGTATAGAGCAAAAAGCGGGCTAAAGTGAGCCTGGCAAGCGCGCATTAGCTGCAAGCGATCATCCTTGGCTTTGGAAAATGTCTGCTCGTGGGGGTATATATTATTGCCCCACGGCTCTAATTTAACATGAGCTATCAATCCACGTCTTCTTCTCCTTTCCCCAAGATAGCTAAAATATTGATCATGGAGGTAAAAAGCTGGGTAATCTTCAAGCTTAAGAACTCTTTCTTTAAGCCATTGCTGTAATGCGATAGCTGCTCCGCTGTATTTGTTATAAGTAGACTGCTTCCTTGCCACAACAGGCAAGGGATATTCCAAGCGGATGGCATTGTAATTACTCTTTTCGTAGTAATATCTTTGCTGTCCAGGAGTAATGACATCATATGGAGGACAGATAGATTGAGTCAAGTCCTTGACTATTTCTTGGTTATAACGTATCCCTCTGAATGGGCAAATTTCAGACATTTACTTGAAATCGTTTTGTATCTTTAACGAACGACCTGCCTTTTTGTACTAAAAAACAAAATAATAGCGGCAAAGTGGCACCGCTATTATCAAATAACTCCAACTCTCTCGCAACTTAGACAGTAGCTAGCAACTCCGAAACTACCTCGCTAACTTCCTTTCCGTCAGCTTTTCCCTTTAACTGGGGCATGAGTTGAGCCATAACACTCCCTTTACCCTTCATTCCTTTAACTTCTACTGTCTCTATCACCCGTTGTGCTGCAGACTTAATTTCATTACGGCTCATTTGCTTGGGAAGGTATTCCATAAGAATGGATAATTCTGCCTCCTCCTGGGCTACAAGGTCATCGCGATTCCCCTGTTTGAATGCTTCGATGCTTTCCCGATGTTGCTTTACTGCCTTGCTAATAACATCAAGAATTTTGTCGTCATCAAGGGGTTTCCGCTGGGCGATCTCGGTGTTTTTTATTTCAGATAAGAGCATGCGCAATATAGAGGCTCTCTCTTTATCCCGCAGCTTGAGTGCTTCTTTGAGGTCTTCTCTTATCTTGCCCTCGCAGGTCACCTTAACCCCCTGGAGCTTTTTCGTTTCTTCGCTGCCTCTTTTTTCTTGCGTTGCTCACTGGGTTTCTCATAGAATCTGCGTTGACGAATTTCAGCTAAAATACGAGCTTCCTGAACACGCCTATTAAACCTGCGCAGCAAACTCTCAAAACTCTCACTCGGACCAAGTTTTACATTAGCCATTGATATATCATCTTTATGCCTTTATGCAAGGCACTATATTCTATCTATCGTGTTCCCCTTATGTCAAATCAGCGGCGTAGCCAATTTGATAAAGAGTCATGTGCTAGTTCAGGTAGATTAGTGGCACTGGCACAGAGAATGGACTACTAACACTTCCCGTGATTGCTGATAAGACAATAACCTTTCTCTTTTATCTCTCCTCCTCAGTATTTGTTTGATATTTTCCATACTGGCTTCGGAATTCTGACATAGCTACTGAGAACTGATCTTCCCCCGTTATCTTATGTTCCCACAAAGCCCATTCGCATAAAAAGAGAGTCTTTTCGTTACCGTGGCAGCTTGGTGAAAACTTAAACAGGAGTAAAGAAGAGGATTTGTGCCGTACTGGCTAAGAACAACATAACTCACAGCTTCAGCGACACGCCTGGAAAGCAAGGGAAAGCCTTTCTTCCTTTCTTCGTGCTCTTTTCTTTCTGAGACTTACAGGGTGGCTCTCGATGCTTATCTTTCAGTTCTAGATGAATTAGAGTAGCAGATTAAGGCGATGAGTAAAAGAATTGTAATTTCGGGGAGGGATGACGAAGACGCCAAGCAATTTTGTTACTATTCTGGACTTACCTCTTCCACGTATTGCTCCGGGGGTACTGTCTTTCACAGGCATATAACCAAGCAAATGGCAAGGTGACTGGGTCGGGAGAATTTGAACTTCTGTCCATGCTATTTTAGGAGATGCACCTATTCTGGATAAGGAGTTCAGCTACAATAATTGCCCCCTTGGCGGCTCCCATCTTGGTATTATGGGATACCAGGAGGTACTTGATGCCATTTTCCAGGACGGTATCTTTCCTGATTCTTCCTACTGTGGTGGCCATGCCGTCATCGGCGTCGCGGTCAAGTCGTGGCTGGGGCCTGAAGGGGTCATCGAGCACAATTATTGGCTGTTCTGGAGCTGAGGGCAGATTGGTCTCGCCTGCGTATTCTCTCATGACTTGGGCAACATCTTTTGCCTCACAAGCTTTTTGTGTGGAGACGAAAACTGATTCTGTATGCCCCTCTCGTACGTTGATGCGAGTGCAGGTACTGCTTACATTGAATCGTGCTGGTTTCACTGAAGTGCCGTCGAAATTACCTAGGATTTTCTGAGTTTCGCGCTGTGTTTTTTCTTCCTCTCCAGGGATAAAAGGGATGACATTATCCAGAATGTCGATGCCCAGCACTCCGGGGCTTCGGCCTGCGCCTGACATAGCTTGCATCGAAGTCATTATGACAGCGTTTATGCCAAAGGTTTTATAGATTGGTTTTAGTGTTATTGCCAGGCCACAGGTGGTGCAGTTGGGAATGGGTGTAATAAAACCTTTCCATCCCCGTGATTTTCTTTGAACATCAATCAATTTGGCATGCTCGGAATTAATGCCTGGAATTAGAATAGGGACATCGTCATCATAGCGAAAGGCTGAGGCAGTGCTTATAACTGGTTTGTCAATGGCAAATTTCGGTTCGAGTACTTTTGCCTGGTCGGATTCTATGGCGGAAAAAACGATGTCTATGTTGGAAGTGTTCATCTTGATAGCATTCTGGACTTCCATTCCCATGACTTCCTCCACAGGAGGTTCCTCGCAGAACCAGCGTAAAGCTCCTGATTGAGCTGAGGTTATCGCCTCTTTGTAACTTCGGTTCGCTGACCTCTCAGAGGCAGCAAGCGCTGCGATTTCAATCCATGGGTGGTTTTCCAGAGCAACTATAAATTGCTGACCTACAATTCCTGTGGCGCCCACAATAGCAGCTTTTAGCATGATTATCTCTCCTTTCTGACTTTTGATGAAATCTGTTTCTGCTTAACTCATGTACATAAATGCCAGTGACCAGGCAACTCTATAATATTACCATATTATTTCTATGTATGATCTCGTCCCCATATCCATGACCCAGGAGACTTAAGATTTTGTCAGAATGCGCTCCTTTGATAACAGCTATATCGGCAGAGCTGTAGTTGGAAATGCCACAAGCAATATGTGCGCCTTCTTCATTTAAGATGTCCACAATATCGCCTCGCTGGAAGGTGCCATCTATCTTTGCAATGCCAGCAGAGAGCAAGCTTTTACTTTGCTCCTTAAGCGCTAGAGCAGCGCCTCTATCCACTACTATCTTACCTTTGGAAGCTAACCCGCTGAGCATCCATCTCTTTCTGCTTTCCATCTTATTTACTTGGGCTGGGAAAAAGGTACCTGTGTTCTCGCCATGGCTAATTTTTACCAAAGCACCACTTTCACGACCATCGGCAATGATTACGTGTACTCCTGAAGAAGTAGCTAGTTTAGCTGCTTCGATTTTGGTTGCCATGCCTCCAGTCCCTTGACGGGTAACAGCGTTGCTGGCTAAGTGCTTAACTTTAGCGTCAATCTTGTCCACTCGACGGATAAGCTGAGCCTCAGGCTTATGATGTGGGTCAGCAGTATATAAACCTCTTGTATCTGTGAGCAATATCAGGAGGTCAGCATCAATTAGATTGGCCACCATGGCTGAAAGATTATCATTATCTCCAAATTTAAGCTCTTTAATTTCATCAAGGGCGACGATGTCGTTCTCGTTAATGATACAGATTACCTTAAGGTCGATGAGAGTTAGTAATGTATTGCGAGCGTTAAGATAGCCAGCTCGGTCGCGAAGGTCTCTCTTGGTAAGCAATGCTTGAGCTATAGTTATATCATACTGGCTGAAAAGTTCTTCATAGGTGTGCATAAGGTGGGTTTGCCCTACTGAAGCCAGGACTTGTTTAAGAGATGTGTCCTTGTGTTCCGGGATTGCCTTGAGCTTCTGTCTCCCCGCGGCGATAGCTCCAGAGGAAACTATTGTTACCTCTTTCCCTTGGCGGTGAAGTTGAGCTAGTTGTTGTACCAGGTTAGCCATGATCGGCAGCTCAAGGTGGTCTGTGCCTGAAGTAAGGAGGCTTGTGCCAAGTTTGGCTACTATGCGATGATAAGACATTACCTCGAATTATAGCAATGCTATAGAAGGTCAACAAGCCAAGCAAACATTGTTATACTTTAAAGATGAATCTCTCCTGTTTACTTTCTCTGTTTAAGGAAACACCTGCCTACAAGCAATTGGTGGGACAGCTAGTTGCGTCCAATGGTAAGCAGAAAGTGGTGATACTCGGGGCCGCAAAGCCTTTTCTCATAGCTGCCCTTCACGAAGAATTTAACCTGCCCCTTATAGTAGTAACTGCTCAACCCGAGGATGCTAAGGGGCTATATGAGCAGCTTCAAACCTGGTGTTCGCCTTCAGTCGATTTGATGCAGTTTCCCGAAGTGGATTTCTCGCCATATGAATATTTTACTTCCTACCCCCGCAAGGCGATGATGGAACGATTACAGGTATTAGCCAGCCTGTCTCTTTATGGGCCCTTTGCTTCCCGTCACTCTAAACGCAGGGAAGAATCTTATGCCACTGATGGGAAGCTCTGCGAAGAATCTGGATGCCCTTCCATTTCACTTCGTTCAGGGTTTGGGGTGACAACTAAACAACCTCCTTTGGTAGTAGCTTCAGCTCTGGCAACAATAATCAAAACTATCTCTGGGGAAGATTTTGTTCATGCCTGCCACACTCTAAAGCAGGGTCTGTCTGCTGACCCATTGGCTTTGCTACACAAGTGGCAGAGTGTGGGTTACGAAATGGAGGATGTAGTCGAAATACCGGGGACGATGAGCAGACGAGGTGGTATCATTGACATTTTTCCTGTCTGTAGCCAATTCCCAGCCCGAATAGAGTTTCTGGGCAATCAGATAGAGAGCATGCGGTTGTTCAATCCTGAAAGTCAATGCTCAATCAAACCAATTTCTTTGTTAAATATCACTCCAGCTAAGGAAGTACTCATATCCCCAGCGAGACAGATGACTAATGCCCTGGATTTAGATAGCTGTACTGCTGAGGTAAAAGCACACTTTGAAGAAGATATAGCCAGATTGCAACAGGGGCAATGGTTCTCAGGTGCTGAGTTCTACTTCCCTTTGTTTAATACCGCTGATGTTTTTGATTATCTATGCCCTAATGCTCTCATTATTCTCGACGCAGTGGAGGAAATTGAGGTTGTTATTGAAAGGGTAAACAGGGAGGCTCAAGAATTAAGAGAAGTAAAGCTGGGAAATGCCGTGCTGCCCAGGGGATTTCCCTCTCCCTATTTCACCTGGGGGGAATTGGAATCAAAAGTAAAGGTGGGGCAATGGCTGGGTCTAGAGCCCTGGAATACTGCTTTAGTTCCAAAACCCGGTGAACTCCCAGGGATTTCTGCTGTTGAGAATCACCAACAGACTTTGCCCTTTAGGTTAGCTTCTAGCTACGCAGGGGATTTAGGAAGATTCCTTCGGGAAGCCAAACAAATGATACAGCAAAAACAACGAGTAGTTGTGGTTAGTAGCCAGACCAGTCGCTTAGCCGAGCTTTTTCAGGGAGAAGATGTGCATGTTTCTCCCACTGCAAAAATGGAGGAAATCCCGCCTTGTGGCTCAATCACCTTGTTGCAGGGCTCATTGGCTGAAGGGTGGGTGATGAATCGTAAGCTGAACTTAGTTACCGATGCTGAACTTTTTGGTTTTGTGAAGCAGAGGCGTCTAAGTAAGAAAGAGCCTATACGACGCCAGTGGCTTCTCCCTCAACTAAGCCATGGTGACTACGTGGTCCATATTGACCACGGCATCGGCAGGTTCAGTGGACTAAACCAGATGTCTGATGGGGGAGTTGAACGGGAGTATCTTGTTTTGGAGTATGCTGCTGGCGATAGACTCTATGTGCCTGTTGAACAAATTGGGCGTGTTAGCCCTTATGTTGCCGCCAGTGACCGGCTGCCAGTTTTGAACCGGTTGGGAACTCAAGAGTGGCAAAGAACAAAGAAGGCAGTGGAGCGATCGGTGGCTGATATTGCTCAAGAGTTGCTTAGCCTTTATGCTAACAGAGAAGTAACGGCAGGCTTTGCTTTTTCTACTGATACTTTATGGCAACAAGAACTGGAGGCCTCGTTCCCTTACATAGAAACACCTGACCAGGCTGAGGCAGTGCTCGCTATTAAGGAAGACATGGAGAAAGCTAGGCCAATGGATCGGCTCATTTGTGGGGATGTGGGTTATGGTAAAACTGAAGTAGCCTTGCGGGCTGCGTTTAAGGCAGTGATGGACAATAAGCAAGTGGCTATATTGGTTCCTACAACCATACTGGCTCAACAACACTTTGCTACCTTTAACCAGAGATTACAGCCCTTCCCCTTAAAAATCGCTGTGCTAAGTCGCTTTTGCTCTCCGGAGAAGGAAGGGGAAACTATCGTGGGCTTGGCTAATGGCACGGTGGATATATGCATTGGCACTCATCGTTTATTACAGAAAGATGTTGCCTTTAAGGACCTGGGATTAGTGATAATTGACGAGGAACAGCGATTCGGCGTAGCACAGAAGGAAAAACTTAAGCAAATGAGGAGAGAGGTAGATGTTCTGACTCTCACTGCTACACCCATTCCGCGCACCCTTCATATGTCTCTAACAGGTATTAGGGATATGAGCATTATAGAAACGTCTCCTGAGGAACGTTTATCTATTAAAACCTGCGTGGGTGCTTATGATGATGTTTTAGTCAGAGAGGCGATATTGCGTGAACTGGAGAGGAATGGCCAGGTTTTTTTCGTTCACAACCGGGTTCAAAGCATTACCTTCGTAGCCAGCAGATTACAATCTCTGGTACCTGAAGCGGAAATAAATATAGCCCATGGGCAAATGCATGAAGATGAATTGGAGAAGGTGATGGCAGGTTTTGCGGCTGGTCGCTACGATATTCTGGTGACTACTACGATTATCCAGTTGGGTCTGGATATGCCTAATGTTAATACATTAATTGTAGACCAAGCCGATAAATTTGGCTTAACCCAGCTTTATCAATTAAGAGGCAGGATAGGACGTGGTACTAACCAGGCTTACGCCTATTTTCTCTTTGATAAAGGGAAGCAGTTAACTCTACAGGCTCATAAGAGACTCAGGACTATTTCTGAAATTACAGAGTTGGGGGCTGGATTTGGCATAGCCATGAAAGATCTGGAAATTCGTGGGGCTGGGAATCTCCTAGGCGCTGAGCAAAGTGGTCATGTGGCTGCCGTAGGTTTTGACCTCTATTCTCAAATGCTAGCTGAAGCAGTGGAGAAGTTGAAATTGGGACAAGAAGGTGAAGTCAAGAGGAATGTCTGCGTCGACAAAACGAAGCAGGTTCCTAGCGTAGCGTTGCCACTGAGCGCCTATATACCTGAAGAATACGTATCTAAGTTGAGCACTCGCTTAAGTCTTTATCGCAAATTGGTAAATATAGGGCGTATTGAGGAAATAGGGAATTTGGCCCAAGAGCTCAGAGACAGGTTTGGTGTCTTACCGCAGCAAGTGGAAGGGTTGCTTTACATAATAGAGATAAAAATACGGGCAGCTAAAGCAGGAGTGGGGTCTATCTATACCCAGGGGAAACAAGTGGTGCTAAGCCCAGTTGCTGAGAGGATGTCGCTCAGTGCGTCTTGCCTGCGAAAATATGAGTACGCAATTAAGATTGGTGCTAGCCAGCTTAGATTAGATACTAAACGTCTGGGGAATAAATGGCAGGAGGCGCTACAGGAACTGCTTGGAGGATAGAGTGCTCGTTCAAGATACTTCTGCCCTGGAGAGAATTGCGATAAAATTTATTCGCAATGACACAAACCCCGGGGAAAGTAGTAAACTATATGGGATAATGTGTTGCTGCAAACATCAATTGGAAATTTTTATCAGTCACGAGGAAATTGCTCGGAGCGTTGCCAGGCTAGCTTCCGAAATAAATCACGATTATGGTGGGAAGGCACTTTTGCTCATCGGTGTTCTAAAAGGCTCATTTGTGTTTATGGCTGACCTGATCCGCCAGCTTGGTTTGCCAGTGGAAATGGATTTCATCAGGCTCTCCAGCTATGGTGCTGCCAGGGAAAGCTCGGGTAAAGTTAAAGTAATTCAGAGGCTTAGTGCATCGGTAAAGGGTAGGGATGTTCTGATAATTGAAGATATTGTGGATACTGGCGGTACAATCTCTTTTTTGTTGGATTACTTAAAAAGAAAGAAACCTGCTTCACTGAGGCTTTGTGCCTTAATGGATAAGCCGTCTCGCCGCCAGATTTCTGTACCTATTGACTATCTTGGCTTTACCGTGCCAGATAAATTTATTGTTGGCTATGGCCTCGATTTCGATGAAAAGTTTCGCTATTTACCTGACATCTGTTTTGTGGGGGATTAAACGATGAATTTGGAAAAGATTATTGCTGTAGCTAGAGGTGAAATGCCAGCCGATTTAGTGCTAAAAAATGCTCGTGTAATAAATACTTTTATCGGCGAGGTGGAACAGGGCGATGTAGCTATTTGTGGCGATAGAGTTGCTGGTATAGGGGATTATCAACAGGCCAGAGAGAGCATTGATTTGCATGGCGATTATCTGGCCCCGGGATTGATCAATGGTCATACTCATGTAGAAAGCTCTATGCTTCATCCAGTGAGATATGCTCAGGCGGTGGTTCCTAGAGGCACTCTGACTGTGGTTACTGATTTGCATGAAATCGCTAACGTCTGTGGGGCTGAAGGTGTGAAATTTGTTACAAGCTGGGCGCATAAGTTGCCCCTGGATATGATGCTCATGATTCCCTCCTGTGTGCCAGCAACTACACTGGAGACATCGGGTGCTCGAATTAGCGCTGATGATGTAAAAAACCTTTTGTCACACCCTAATGTCATTGGTTTGGGAGAGGTGATGAATTTTCCTGGCGTGATCAATGGGGATGAAGAGGTATTAGCTAAGATTAGTGCTGCTGAGGGCAGAGTTATTGATGGACACGCTCCTGGGCTGGGAGGCAAGGAGTTGAATGCCTATATAGCGGCGGGCGTTCTTTCTGACCATGAATCCACCACGTTGGAGGAAGGTAGAGAAAAACTGAAGCGAGGAATGTATTTGATGATTCGGGAAGGCTCTTCTGAGAAGAATTTAGAGGCTCTTCTGCCTTTGGTTACTGATAATACCTATAAGAGATGTCTCTTTGTAGTGGATGACCGCAGTTGTTCTGACCTTCTCCGCCAGGGTGATATCGATGCTGTAGTGAGGAAAGCTATTAACGAAGGCTTGGAACCAGTTCGGGCGATTCAGCTGGCAACAATTAACCCTGCTGAATATTTTCGTCTTCATGACAGGGGCGCTATTGCTCCAGGTTACCTCGCTGATCTCATTACTATCACTGACCTCTCCAGGCTGGAAATAGATATGGTGTTTTATAAAGGTAAATTGCTGGCAAAGCAGGGCAAACCTTTGTTTCCCTCGCTACAACTGAAGGTTGATAGCTATCAGACGATGGCTAAATCAGTGCGTATCAAATCGCTTAGTATAGAATCGTTGAAGTTAACATCTACTGGGGAGACACACCCTGTTATTGAAATTGCCCCCGGCCAGATAATTACCAAGAAAAGAATCGAAAAGGTAAGAATCGTGAGTGGAGCAATTGTGCCTGACCTGGAGAAGGATATCTTGAAGCTCGTGGTGGTGGAAAGACATAAAGCCAGCGGCAATATTGGCCTGGGGCTGGTTAAGGGATTTGGTTTAAGGGGAGGAGCATTAGCATCCTCTGTGGCTCATGATTCTCACAATATAATAGCTGTAGGTTCTAATGACGATGATATCCTTAGAGCAATTGAGGAGATAGGTAAGATACAAGGTGGGCTGGTTGCCTGTGCTAACCGTGAAATTCTTGCCTGTCTGCCATTGCCTATCGCTGGGTTGCTTTCCCCCGAACCCTTAGAGAAAGTTGTAGCTCAATTTGAAAAACTGGGTAAGGCTGCTGCTGGCCTGGGTAACTTGCCCCCGGCTCCTTTCTCTATGCTTTCTTTTCTGGCTCTGCCTGTCATTCCCGAATTGAGACTGACTGATTTAGGGCTGGTGTCGCTGTAACTGAGGGCTATTGCTTGTTGGCTGATTCTATTTCTGTCTTGTGGCCCATAGTGGAGTAGCCTCGAAAGGTTCACCACTCAGTTTAGCCTGTAGAGTTTGCTCCAGCTTCTCGATGGGTACTCGAATTTGTGCCAGGCTGTCTCTTTCGCGTATGGTAACCTGATCATCCTCCAGAGACTGGAAATCTATGGTAATGCAAAAGGGAGTGCCAACTTCGTCCTGGCGCCTGTATCTCCGTCCAATGCTTTGAGAATCGTCATAGCAGGTCATAAAATTGTGGCATAATTGAGCATAGACTTTTTTTGACAGTGGGGCTAATCTTTCGTTCCTGCTCAGGGGCAAGATGGCTGCTTTCATTGGAGCTATAGCGACAGGGAAGCGCAGAAGCACTCTGGTTTCTCCTTCTATAGTTTCTTCATGGTAAGCATCAATGAGCAGAGCTAGCACAGAGCGGTCAACACCGGCTGACGGCTCAATAATGTAGGGAGTGTACCTCTTCTTCTCCTCGTTATCATAATAGCCAAGTGCTTTACTACTATATTTGGCATGCTGGGACAAGTCATAATCACCCCTGTTGGCAATGCCTTCCAATTCCGCCCAGCCCATAGGGAATAGATATTCGATGTCGTAACAATCTTTGGCATAATGGGCCATCTCCTCTTTGCCGTGCTGCCGCAGGCGCAGGTTTTCCTTTCTTATGCCTAGCTTGATATACCACTCGAGTCGCTCCTTCACCCAATAGTCAAACCAGCGTTCATCAGCCCCGGGTTTGACAAAATATTCCATCTCCATCTGTTCGAATTCTCGGGTCCTGAAGATAAAGTTTCCTGGCGTTATTTCATTGCGGAAGGACTTACCTATCTGGGCGATGCCAAAAGGCAATTTTTTTCTGGAAGTGGCAAGCACATTTTCAAATTCAACAAATATGCCCTGGGCAGTCTCGGGGCGCAAGTAAATGGTGTTTGTGTCTTCCTCCACTGGACCCATAAAAGTTTTGAACATCAGGTTAAACATGCGTGGTTCAGTCAAAGCACCACCACACTGAGGGCATTTATTGTCAGCTACATCACTAGCTCGCCATCTCAGGTGGCAGGTTTTACACTCCGCCAGGGGGTCAGTAAAGCTATTGATATGGCCGCTGGCTTTCCATACCGTAGGATGCATCATGATGCTGGTATCTATACCTACAACGTCATCTCGCGCTTGAACCATGGCTTTCCACCAGGCATTTTTAACATTGCGTTTAAGCTCTACCCCCATGGGGCCATAGTCCCAGCAGCTAGATAAACCGCCGTATATTTCACTGCTGGGGAAGATAAACCCTCTCCGCTTGCACAGAGAGACGAGTTTTTCCATATTCACTTTGTCTGGCATTCATATCTCCTTTAGGCACCTTAGCTTACCAGCTTAAGCCGCTCAGCGTCAAAGGGGCGATAATAATAGTATGCAGAGTATGTTAGGATTGATTTTTGTCATATTTGGGTCGTAGTTTTGCTTTTTCAATCTTGCCCGTGTGGGATTTCGATAACGGCCACACCATAGGTTTTGGGGTGTTTGTAAAGAACCTCTTCTACTGCACCGATCATGGCATGACCCTGCTAGAAGAAAAATAGTCTTTGCGAGAGGGCCGAAATTACTATTAGGATGATCTTTGGTTTGTTAGAATATTGCTATAGCGGAATTGAAATGGATGTGGATAAGCTGTCATAATGAGATAAGCGAGGTGAACGATGATAAATGGATATGATGTAGAAGTTAAGTTACTTGCGATCACTCCTGAAGCTGAGAAGCTAATAGAAAAGGCGGGGAGGTTATGCTGGGATACGCAGGATAAAATAGGGACGGTGCCTGACCGTATCCAGAAATGGATGGAGGTAGGGCACGAGTCGATGATTGAACATGCTTGCGCCACCTTCTATATCAGGGCTAGCCGGGTGTTAACTCATGAACTTGTCAGGCACAGGATGGCAAGCTATAGCCAGAGAAGCCAGAGATATGTAAAAGAGAACGAACCGAGATATATTGAACCTCCCGAAATTAAGGAAAGAGGTGAATCTGCCCAGGAGCAATTTGAACAGGCGATGAGAGTTTGCTGGGAGGTTTATAGAAATTTACTGGCTAAGGGAGTAAAGCCCGAGATAGCTCGATATGTTCTTCCTAATGCTTGTGAAACTCAAATAATCTGCACGTGGAATTTTCGCGAGATTCGCCACATCATTAAATTGCGCACGTCTAAACGAGCACTTCCTGAAATAAGAGTAGTGGCTGGAGAGATAAGCAGAATAGCGAAGGAAGTGGCCCCTCAGGTATTTCGGGATTTGTAAGCGGTTATGCCCTCTTTTGGGAAAATACAGGCGGCTGATTGATGAAAAAACTTATTGAAGGGGCATGTCAGCTGGGGATAGAGCTTAATGCCAGGCAGGTGAAGCAATTCGAACTCTATTACCAAAAACTGGTAGAGTGGAATAAACAGGTTAACCTTACTGCCATAACTGGTTATCAGGAAGCTCAAGTGAAACATTTGCTCGATTCCATAAGTGTGATTTCGGCCTTGACCAGAGAGGAAATAAACAAGGCAGATTTTAGTATTATCGATATAGGCACGGGTGCTGGTTTTCCTGGTCTGCCGCTTAAAATCCTTCTTGAGGAGCCAAGAGTTGTACTGGTTGATTCAACGGCCAAAAAAGTAGCTTTCCTGCAGTATATTACCCAGGAGCTGGAATTGGGTGGAGTGGAAATAGTGCGTGGCAGAGCTGAGGAAATAGCGCATTTGCCCTTATATCGCCAGCAATTCGATTTAGTCGTCTCACGTGCTGTGGCCACACTGCCTGCGTTAGTCGAATTAGCTTTACCTTTCTGTCGGCTCGGCGGGAAATTCGTGGCTCAGAAAAAAGGCGATGTGGGGCAGGAAATGAGGAAAGCCACTGGAGCTATTGAGGCTATGGGCGGCAAGTTAAATCAGGCAAAAAGAATAGAATTAGAGGAACTTAGTGACGAGCGTTATTTGGTAATTATTGATAAAATATGTTTTACGCCGGAGAAATATCCGCGACGCCCTGGTGTACCAATGCGTCGTCCAATTCAGGAGGTAAGTAAAGATGTGGCGTAGAGGGGCTTGGAGGTTTTATTTTGGGATTCCCTCTTTTGGTTTCTATTTCCATGGGCGAAAGCCACCTCCAGCTAAGGAAGAGTATCTTAGTATGCTTCAGGAGTATAAGAAAGAGTTGGAAGAAGAATTAGAGGAAGTGGGTAGGGAAATTGAAGAAGTAAGGAAAAGTTCTTAGCTCCCATTTAGAGAGGAAGTAAAAATGAAACTAGTTGTATTAGGTGGATGCGGCTACATCTATAAGCGCATCAATAGGTGCTCAAATGCTTGGCAGGGGAGAAATAAAGCCTGGAGTTTGGAGGCCGGAGGAATGCGTAGATACTAAGAGGTTTTTTGAAGAGTTGAAGAAGAGGAATTTTAAAGTCAATGTGAGCGAAGACAGGGTGATGCAACTGTAAATTACTGTTCTGGTAATAATCAGCTTTCAGCGATTCCCATCGAATTTGATTTTTTTCTGTGCTTATTCTAAGATGTAACTACTATGGAAAAGGCTACTTGGAAAACTAAAACTGGATTGGCTCAAATGCTGAAAGGTGGAGTGATTATGGATGTGGTCACCCCGGAGCAAGCTAAAATCGCAGAGGATGCTGGCGCCTGTGCTGTTATGGCTTTGGAACGAGTGCCAGCAGATATTCGTGCCGCTGGAGGAGTGGCTCGTATGGCTGACCCCAGTATAATTTCGGCCATAATGGATACGGTAAGCATACCAGTAATGGCGAAATGTCGTATTGGGCATTTTGTTGAAGCTCAGGTGTTGGAGGCCATGGGGGTTGATTTTATTGACGAATCCGAAGTGCTTACTCCTGCTGACGAAAACTATCACGTCTGGAAGCACTATTTCAAAATTCCTTTCGTTTGTGGCTGTCGTGATTTAGGCGAGGCGTTGCGTCGTATTGCTGAAGGGGCTGCCATGATTAGAACGAAAGGTGAAGCTGGAACGGGAAACATTGTTGAAGCTGTGAGGCACATGCGTGTTGTCCAGGATGGAATTCGACGGCTTAAGGTTCTGCCTGTGGAAGAGTTGGTGGCTGAGGCAAAGAAACTTGGCGCCCCTGCAGAGATAGTTATGGAGATTCATAATACAGGTAGATTACCTGTGGTGAACTTTGCCGCTGGTGGTGTAGCTACGCCAGCCGATGCTGCCTTGATGATGCAACTGGGAGCTGAGGGCGTGTTTGTTGGCTCAGGCATCTTTAAATCAAGCAATCCTCCTGCGGTAGCAAAGGCTGTTGTCAAAGCTACTACTCATTATCAGGACCCTGCTATTCTTGTTGAGGTGTCTAAAGGTTTGGGAGCGGCTATGCCTGGGTTGGATATAAAAACCATACCTCAGCAGGAGTTACTGGCTACCAGGGGTTGGTAAGGAGAATATAACCTTATTACAGTATGCAAAAGGTAGTTAGTGGCGAACTGGATACCTTACTTAATGTTTTGCCACCCTACATTCGTGGGTTACTTTACCAGCAGTCTGATTGCAGTGATTTATTGGAGACAATTTTAGACCTGGGGCGTCCTCCTGAAGCTCGTTTCCTCCACCGCGACTTAATTCTAGATTCCAGGGAGATTGAGCGTGTTGATATCGACTATGTGGTGTCTCGCGTGGGAGAGTTTACAGGAGACAATCGTGCTGGAATCGAACGCACTCTCCACCGCATTTCAGCCATGCGGAATAGGAATGGCCAGATAATTGGGTTGACCTGCCGCGTGGGTAGGGCTGTGTTTGGCAGTGCAAAGATGATTCAAGGCCTTGTCGAATCAGGTAGAAAAGTTTTGCTCTTGGGCCCGCCGGGCGTAGGCAAGACAACCATGCTACGTGAGCTGGCGAGAGTATTGGCTGATGATTCTAAGAAACGTGTCGTAGTGATTGATACCTCCAATGAAATTGCTGGGGATGGTGATATTCCTCATCCTGCTATCGGGCACGCACGGCGGATGCAGGTGGCTACTCCTGCCAAGCAACATGCAGTAATGATTGAGGCGGTGGAAAATCATATGCCGGAGGTTATTATTATTGATGAAATAGGCACTGAGCTTGAAGCTCAGGCGGCTCGAACTATTGCTGAGCGTGGAGTGCAATTGGTAGGCACGGCGCATGGGAATACTCTGGAAAACCTGATAATGAACCCCACCCTGTCTGACCTTGCTGGTGGTATCCAGACGGTCACACTGGGCGATGAAGAGGCGAAGCGGCGCCGTACACAGAAGTCTGTCCTGGAACGTAAAGCGCCACCCACTTTTGATGCGGTGGTTGAAATTATGGACTATTACAGGGTAGTTGTTCATCCTAGTGTGAGTGATGCCGTGGATGCTATTTTGCATCAGCGACCTATGCAGGTGGAACTTCGCTGGATGGATGAGGAAGGAGGGGTGAGAAGTAAGAAGGTGCCATCATCTTCTAGGCTGGGTGATAATCAAAAACTTGCCCTGAGCGAAACAAGGGAACTGGAAGGAAAGCCGCTACGATTTTACCTCTTTGGTGTTAATCGTGTTCGGTTGGAGCAAATTGCTATGGAAAAGCAAAGGGATTTGGAGATCATCGCCGATATCAAGCAAGCGGAGCTTTTCGTTACTACACGTGGCCATTACCGCCGCAAAGCACAGAAAGTGAGGGATGCTGAAATGCTCGGTGTTCCAATTTATGTTCTTAAAAGCAACAACGTTGCCCAGATGAGGCAATGCCTGGATACCGTTTATCCTGTTGCTTCTGAGCCTGGCTATATTTACCATCTGCAGCATCTGTTGGCCAAGCGCCATGATAGCAAGGAGAATGCATAGTTTGGTAATGCTGGTAACAAAGGGAAATGATATTGTACTAAGGAGAGTTGGAGTAAGCGTTGAGCTTATTTATTGTATTTGAAGGCGGTGAGGGTTGTGGCAAAAGTAGCCAGACCAGGATTTTGTGGCGCAGGCTACTTCGGCAGAATATTCCTGCAATACTGACACATGAGCCTGGGGGTACTCCTTTGGGTAACAAACTGAGGAGAATGCTCAAGAGGAAAGAGGAAAACCCTATCTCCCCTGAGGCGGAATTGCTTCTTTTTGCTGCCTCACGTGCCCAGTTGGTAACTGAGGTGATTCACCCTGCTTTACAACAAGGGAAGATAGTTATTTGTGACCGTTTTAGCTATTCTACACTTGTTTATCAGGGTCATGGGCGTGGACTTAAACTACCTGATATAGAGATGATTAATAACTTGGCGGCACAGAATCTCAAGCCAGATGTTGTCATCCTTTTAGACTTGTTACCTGAACAAGGCCTGGCACGAAAATCTGATTTGGGGGATCGTTTTGAATTGGAGAAATTATCCTTTCATCACCGGGTTAGGGAAGGATACCTTAAGGTGGCAGCCTTTGATCCAGATCGTTGGTTGGTTATAGATGCCACACTGCCTAAAAGGAGAATCAGTGACATTGTTTGGAGGAAAGTGAACCAAATGTTACCTCCTTCGTATCATTATGGGAGCAAGCCGAACAAATCTCGAGTTTCCTAATCCTTGCTGCCCAGAGAAAGCGGAGCGATTGGGAAATCTCCCTCAGGGTAAACTGCGTCAAGAAAGAGTAATGCTGCAATCTCGCTATGCTCTACCTAGTCCGATATACTTGTGAATGCCTATGACTAAAGAAAGAGTAGCTGTAGCATTGAGTGGAGGATTGGACTCTTCTGTGGTTGCCTTGTTGCTTAAGGATACTGGCTATGAAACCATAGGGGTGTATATGCGGTTGTGGGATTCATCACATGCTCAGCGGCTGGAACGCCGGGCTGAGCATGTGTGCCATACTCTTGGTATTTCTTTTCATGTGCTTGATTTACAAAAGGAGTTTGAGCATTGTGTAATAGATTATTTCTGTCAGGAGTACAGGAGAGGGCGAACTCCTAACCCTTGTATTGCCTGTAATCAACACGTCAAGTTTGGCTTCCTGCTAGACAGGGCTCTTGCTTTGGGATTTGATTATCTAGCTACAGGCCATTATGCCAGAATCGAGAAGACTGATGGTATTTGCCGTCTGTTTAGGGCGAAAGATATGCGTAAAGACCAATCGTATTTTCTCTATACTTTAGATCAAAATAAGCTCAGCCAGCTTCTATTTCCTTTGGGGGACTATAGCAGAGCTGATGTTAGGCGGATAGCGCAACGCAGGGGGTTATCCACGGCGACTAAATCCAGCCAAGACCTTTGCTTTATTGCTCAAAAGAACTATCATGTTTTCCTTAACCAGCACTTCCCAAGCATGCCTGGAGATGTTCTGGATAGTCAAGGAGCGATATTAGGTCGCCACCAAGGAATAGCATTCTACACTATCGGACAAAGGCATGGTTTGGGAGTAGCTTCAAACACTCCCCTTTATGTAACTAAGATAGAGCCAGAGAATAATAGAATTGTACTTGGCAACAAAGACGAGCTTTATAAACAGGAAGTTATGGCTAAAGATTTGACTTGGGTAGCGGGGGAATTACCGTTTCAGCCTTTAGCTGTAAGTGCCCAAATACGCTATAAATCAAGAGCAGCAGAAGCTGCATTATTTTGCAAAGTGGATTCTGCCGATATCCGCTTTGCACAGCCGCAATGGGCTGTTACTCCAGGGCAGGCCATTGTTTTTTATAGAGACGGTGAACTGTTGGGGGGTGGCATTATTGATTAGAAATTCTGAAATCTCTTTATTATAGTATTGTTACTATTGCTTCTATGACCAGATTATCACTTTTTCAGAGTCTTTCTTAAATTTATCAACAGCTCATCTATTTCCTCTTTAATGTTGTAGAAATGTGGAGAGATTCGGATCACTTCTTCCCCACTCGGTTCAACAGCAGTGTTGTATTTTTCCAATTCAACAGCTACTTTCTGGGCATTGGGAACTTTGATGGTTAGATGAGACCTTTGTTCTCTGTTATATGGTGATTTTGTCTCAAAACCTTCGTAACCATCTTCGGTGATTCGTTGAAAGTAATAATCCAGCAGGCGCTTCGTGTAGGTTTCGATGTTCTTTACCCCAATTTCATTTATCATTTTGAGCACTGGCAGCGAAATGTAATCAAGTGGGAGTCGAGGAACGCCCAATTCAAATCTGTTTGCTGTTTTGGAAAGTGGGTGACGGCCCCTATTCTCCAGCCAATACGGGAATGATTCCATAAAGTCTTCCCCACTGAACCATCCTCTATCCAGTGATTCTAATTTTTCCACCAGTTTTTTCTTCACATACAGAAAGGCATTTCCTGTGGGGCACAACAAATATTTGTAGGTGGTACTTGCCAAAAAATCGACGTTGCTTTCTTTAACATCTTCTACAAAATGGCCGCTTAGTTGCCCGTCATCTATAAATACATAGGCGCCTTTATCATGGGCTATTTTTACTATCTCTCTGAGTTTATCCTGTCTAAATCCAGTGCGGTAACAGGTACCTGTCAAAACTACCAGAATAGTTTTTTCATCAATGCTCTTTTCATAGTCAATTGGTCTTGGACGCAAGTTGTCATAATCAACTGGGCTGCCAATCTTTTGAGGTGAAGGGACAAAGGAGATTTTGGCGCCCCTCTTTTGCTGGGCATGGCATGCGAATGATATACCAGGAAAGCTTAGAGCGCTTACCACTATTTTGTTCCGCTTCTTGTAATCAAGCGAGTTTAAGATTCGGCAAGCTGCTGCACTTGTACTCTGCACGAGTGCAACCTCTCCAGGTTCTGCGTTAATTATCTTTGCAAATTCAGCCTTCAACTCCTCATGTGCATTCAGGAAATTGTCGAAATTTACCTCGGGTATTTCAGTGCTAAAGTTTTTGACATCTTCAATGGCTTGAACGCCAACATCTGGCAGAATCCCGATGCCGCAGGTCGCCTGATAGTTCATCCCCCGTTTTATGATAGGGAATCTATTCCTGTATTCTTCAATTTTCATATGCTCACTCTCCTCGTTTTTCTGCAAAATTTGCCACATCTGGCTATTGTCTCAGATTGCCAACCGACTTAATTTCCCATTATTGTGCTTAAGCATCTGTTACTGGTTATTGGTGCGCTATTATGCATTAGCTCCTTTAGATGATATTCCGGCAAAAGCGCGTGGCCCTTTACTATACAATTATTTTGGGGGGTACTGTCAAGCTTCCGAATTTGATTGTCTGAAATCGAACTGAAGCCATGGCTGCTTGCCCCTTTGTGTGGGGAAGTGATAAGGGGGAAAACGAGCAAAACCCTATCGCCAATGGTTAAGAGCTGAGAAAGTGGTATTATTTAGTATATAGTTGACCACAAAGATCCCTTATAACCCTCTCTCCTGCTCATAGGAGCAAGCTGGAGGAGGGAAATGAACCTTTGTGTGAACTCTCTCCAGAAGAGGGGAATTGTAAGATATTATGTGGGAGACTATAAATCAGGAGGCCTGATTTCCAGAATTTACTTTAGAGATACGTCGCAGCCACCAACCCTTGATTGGGAAAAGAGGCTTAAAGCGCAAGGCTATGAGCTTATTGCGGGTATTGATGAGGCTGGGAGAGGAGCTCTTGCTGGCCCAGTAGTTGCTGCTGCCGTTATTCTGCCTCGCTGTGGCTACCTCTCCTGGTTTAAGCTAGTTCGAGATAGTAAGGAGATAAGCTCAAAGAAACGTGAAACCCTGTTCCCTTTAATTCGAGGAGAGGTTACGGCTGTAGGTGTTGGTATTGTTTCAGAGAAAATAATTGATGCCACGAATATCCTTAAAGCTACTCAGCTGGCTATGAAGCAAGCTGTGGAAAAACTGCCGGGCCAACCACATTTCCTCATTATTGATAGGTTGACTTTACCCCATTGCTCTATACCTCAAGAAGGAATAACCAGAGGTGATAAATTATGTCTTTCTATTGCCTGTGCTTCTATTGTGGCTAAAGTTACCAGGGATCACTTGATGGAGCAACTGGATGAAATTTATCCGGGTTATGATTTTGCTAGGCATAAAGGGTATGGGACACGGAGGCATGTTTCCTGTCTGCAACGCTTGGGGCCTTCGCCAATTCACCGGCTATCCTTTGCTCCTGTTAAGACTATGATTATGAATCATAGTCCTTCTCCCATATGAAGAGGAGATTAAGATGTGGGCGAAAGGGTAAAGTAATCTAAAATGAAGATGAATCGCAAGGAAGTGGGTAAACTGGGCGAAAAATTAGCCCGGGAATTTCTCAAAAAAAGAGGTTATCATATCAGGGAAACAAATTTTCGTTGTCGTGAAGGAGAAATTGATATTGTAGCTCAGCAAAAGGACTGTCTTGTCTTTGTTGAGGTTCGTACTAAAAGTAATTTGGACTTTGGCACCCCTGAAGAATCAATCACGCTGGCTAAGAAGAAAAGATTAATCGCCTTAGCTTCAACTTATATAAATGCCCACCAGGATCTATCCTCCTTATGGCGCATAGATGTTGTAGCTATAGAGATTGACCAAAATGGTAAAACCAAGCGTATTGAGCTTATTGAGAATGCTATTAGCTGAAAGCTACAAAGTTTTATAAGTGCCCTCTTCTACACTTTTTATTTATTTCCCTTTGTTATGGCCTTTGGCTGGCAAATCCAGGTAGTTACAACTGCTCCATTTTCAAACCTTGTCTTTTTTCCACCTCTTCGTTAACAAGTTCTCCCTTGTAGAAATTCAGGGCGCCTCTCAATACTGAGATCTCTTTCAAAGCTATGTCAATCCCTTTTTCAGCAATGTCAATCAGGGAAGGCATATATGATTTCCCCGCCGACAATCGTTTTTTCCACATTGATTGTCCGTATACTTTCTGGTGGTACTTTGGTGGGGTCATCGGAAAGCACTACAAAATCGGCTAATTTTCCTATTTTGATAGAGCCTTTTATATTTTCCTCAAAAGATGCATAGGCACTTCCCATGGTATAAATCCTGATGGCTTCTTCTATCGAAATTTTCTGCTCTGCCCCAAGAGTCTCTCCATCCTTACTTTTTCGTGTTACCATGCTTTGTAATCCGAGCAGAGGTTCGACCGGGCCGCAGGGGTTATCAGTACTTCCTGCTACTGGAATTCCATGGTCGAGGAAAGATCGGCAGGCAAACATCATGGAAATTCTCTTTCCGTACTCTTTCATTTTCTCTCCGTGTTCCCAGATATATGTTGAAAATGGAAGCACTACAAGCCCCAACTTCTTTATCCTTTTTAGTATCGTTGGATTTACGACGGTACAATGTTCGATTCGATGCCTGTGGTTTACTCTGGGTAATTTATTCAATGCTTTTTCATAGGAATCTAGAAGCATATTAATTGCCCGGTCTCCATTCGCATGGACGCCAATTTGAAATCCTGCTTCATGAGCTTCAAAAATCCTCTTATCTAATTCCTCTTGGGTTAGCACCAGAATTCCATAATCATCTGGCCGCCCTTCGTAAGGTTCGTACAGGGATGCTGTCCTTCCCGCAATTGCCCCGTCCAAGAACATCTTTATAGTCCCGATTTGGAGCCTATTGTTGCCAAAGCCAGTTCGCAGATTTAATTCTCTAAGATATGGCAGGTTATTGTATAATGGCATCATGTAAACCCGTATGGATAATGACTTCTCCTCTAAAGCGTCCTGGTATAGCCTTATATCCAGTGGATTGACCATGGCATCACCCACGCTGGTAATCCCTGCGCTTGAGTATTTTTCGCACAGTAAGTGAATGGCTTTCTTATCTTCTTCTCTTGTTGGGGGAGGGATTAGGGATCTAAACATATCTTGAGCCTTTTCCCGACATACACCAGTCAGTTCTCCGGTTTCAGCCCTGTCAACTCTTCCTCCGGCGGGCTCAGAGGCATCTTTCGTAACCTTCGCCATTTCCAGGGCATGGGAATTTACAACACCTATATGCCCGCTTACCTGTGTGATATAAATTGGATGCTCTGTCGATACCTTGTCTAAGTCCCAGCGTGTTGGATGTCTGTTCTCTTGAAGTTTTGTATCGTCATAACCAAATCCTTGCAGCCATTTCCCTGATGGTGTCGTTTTGGCTCTTTTTGCCAAGACATTTACGATATCAGTGATTGTACTTACTTTTGATGGACTGCAATCGACTTGGAGTAGAGACCTGGCAACCGCTACCGGGTGACAATGAGCATCGTTAAATCCAGGGATTACGGTTTTCCCTTGGATGTCTATTACACGGGTATTTGCTCCTATTAATTCTCTAATCTGGCTTGTTGTTCCTATTGCAACAAACTTTTCACCCTTTACCGCTAATGCTTCTGCTCTAGGGTTCTTGTCATTAACTGTGATAATATTGCCATTTAATATTACAAGGTCCGCAAATAACATGTCTCCTCCTTTTTATAATTCCACCAATTTATTGTAAGTTTCAGGTCTCCTGTCTCTGTAAAATTGCCAAAATTGCCTTACCTCCTTGATCATATCCAGGTCAACATCGGCGACAATTGTCTCATCTTTATTTTCTGACCCTTTAGCTATAATCTCTCCTTTTGGGTTGCAGATGTAACTGGAGCCGTAAAACTTGCCAGTATTCCATGGTGCTTCTATCCCTACCCTGTTAATTGTTGCTACAAAGTAACCATTAGCTACAGCGAGGGCTGGTTGATCAAGCTCCCACAAATGTTTTGATAAACTGGCAATAGTTGCTGAGGGGCTGAAGACAATTTCCGCGCCGTTCAAGCCCAAAATGCGTGCACCCTCCGGGAAATGTCTTTCGTAACATATGTAGGCTCCAATTTTGCCATACGCGGTATTAAAGACGGGGTAGCCTAAATTACCTGGCTTAAAATAGAACTTCTCCCAAAAATCGGGCAGATGGGGTATATGGTTTTTCCTGTACTTCCCAATCACTCTGCCATCGGCATCAATGATAGCGCAAGCATTATAATAAATTCCTGTCATCTCCTTCTCATACATGGGAACTATTAAAACCATATTGTGCCTTTTTGCCGCTTTCCCCATTCTATTGGTTAATGGCCCTGGTATTGTCTCTGCATACTCGTACCACTTTGCATCTTGTTCCGCAGGGAAGTAAGGTAAGTGGAACAGCTCCTGTAAGCAGAGAATTTGCGTGCCCTTAGCTGCAGCTTCATCGATCATTTTCTCATGCTTGTGGATCATTGCTTCCATGTCGCCTTCCCATTTGGCTTGAATTAATCCTATCTTTACAATTCTCGGCACTTTGTCCCTCCTTAATTGTGTTTATAATATTCGCAGAATGCTTCAATGCTCCTTGACCATCAGAGTATTAAAACCAATTACTATATAAGAATTATAGCGTAGCCGAGTGAACATTTTCCAAGAAATTTTGAACTGGACCAATGATTAGTGAACTTTATGCAAATCCATGTGTTCAAGTAATAAGTAATAATAACACCGGGCAAGGAAAATAAAGAGGGAGTGGAGCTTACCACCGATGGTTAAATACATGGCTAAAATGGTATTATTTAGCGAGACATTGATGTATGGTGAAGATGAATGCTGGTAAAAAACGCTGACGAACTGATTAAAAATGCTTGCACTCCAAAACTGGCTGAAATCAGGAAAATCCTGGTTGAGTTAGTGAACAGTGCCATCGAAGCAGGAAGTCCCTCTTCTAGTATACGCAAGTGGGTGAAACTTGAAGCAGATAGACTTAAGGTAGGGGATTATGAGGTTAACCTTAATGAAGTTGGAAGGATTGTAGCGATAGGTGGTGGCAAAGCCGGTGCGGCGATGGCGATAACGCTAGAGCAGATCCTGGGCGACCGACTCATGGGGGGTGTAGTAAATATTCCGGGAGGTACACTGCCTGGGAAGACAGTACGTAAGATCAAATTTGTAGAAGCAGGACATCCTGTTCCCACTGAGTCTGGTGTGAAGGGGACCAGGCAGATGCTTGACCTCATTGGTGGGCTTGGCCCGCGGGACCTGGTGATCTGTTTAATCAGTGGTGGTGGCTCGGCGCTCATGCCTCTCCCTGCAGAGGGTATAGAGCTTAGCGAATTGCAAGAGGTTACACAGCTTTTGCTAAAAAGTGGTGCTACTATACAGGAATTTAACGCAGTTAGAAAACACCTGTCTGCGTTTAAAGGGGGTCAACTGGCCAGGGCAGCTTTCCCAGCAAGAATCGTTACTTTGATTATCTCTGACGTAATTGGAGATAGGTTAGATACGATTGCAAGTGGGCCGTCTTGTTGTGATTTGACTACTTACCAAGATGCTTTTTCAGTGCTGGAAAAGTACGAACTTATGGGGAAAATACCGACAAGCGTTATGGTTCGATTGAGGGATGGGGTAGAGGGCATGATACCCGAAACACCTGGGAGCGGAGAGGAATGTTTTCAAAAAGCCTACTACAAAATTATAGCGAGTAATGTGAATGCTCTTGAGATGGCTGTGGAAGTTGGAAGAGCCCATAATCTCAACGTCCATGTGTTGACGACTGCGATGCAAGGTGAGGCGCGCCAGGTCGGCGATGATTTAACTCGTGTTATGCGAGAAGTGTCCGAGACAGGAAGGCCAATCTCAATTCCGTCTCTGTTGCTTTCAGGAGGCGAAACTACAGTAACTGTGAAAGGTAAAGGCATGGGAGGCCGAAACCAGGAGCTCGTGCTTAATGCTGCGCTAGGTTTAGCTGGCCTGGATAACGCGGCTATCGTATCCTTCGGCACGGATGGGATAGACGGCCCAACAGATTCCGCCGGAGCAATAGCGGATGGGTGCACACTTTCGAGAGCGATGGAGCTTGGGTTGGATATTTCCTCTTATCTTGATAACAACGACTCTTATCATTTCTTCAAAGAGCTTGGGGACCTGGTAATGACTGGACCCAGTGGAACCAACATAATGGATGTCGCGGCCGCAATAGTTTTTTGACGTCAATTACTAACTGGCATTGTAGCTGTGCTACAGGTCAAATCTTATCGGAGCATCTTATGTGTTAGCGTGTGGCGTGATTTTTCGCGGAGGATTAGGAGCGGGCCTATATTCCCTTTTCTTCCTTTACTGTGATTTTGGAATGTCTTTTCTTTAATTGTTCAAAGAATTTAGCAGTATCCACGCACTCTTCTGGAGTCCAAACCCCAGGTAGTATTTCCCCCCTGCTATCTCCTAATTCCCGTGCAAGGTGCTTTGCTTTTTCAACATTAAAATCTGCGATTATGACCTTTTCTATACCTTCTGAGCCTTCCCACGTAAGGTCTTTTGCGATGTTAGTGCCTACTGTTCCACATTCGCCTAACACTACAAACTCCATGATTTTAGTCTCCTTATTTTGCGCTTCTATAATCTGTGGAAATATGAGGCGATTGTAGCATAACTGCCCCTTATGGTATTTGCTTACCTGAGCTATAGACTCCCTTCTTAATCCGTGAAGCGTGTTATGCTTGCTTGTTCCCCAAAAGGGATGGGTTTACCATGGACAATAAGCTCGGCGAGAGCCTCAGCAGTTGCAGGCCCGTGAGACATGGCTGTTCCGTGCCCTGCTGCCATAATAAATCCCCCAATTTTAGTCTCCCCCACGATGGGAATTCCATCAACTGTCCATGGGTCGAAGTTAGCTCACGAGCGTATGATGTGGACATCTTTAAGCTGCGGGAGTGTCTTTTTAACATTTGCTGCTATTAAAGTTAAACTTTCATAGGACGTATTTTTGTCATGTCCAACGAACTCAAAAGTTGTCCCGCATACTATATTGTCGGAGACTGTAGGTTTGATATACAGCATAGTATTATCCGCCAGTGCTCCTTGATGAAAGGGTTGTTGCCCAATGCGTGGTCTTTCTGCACTGACGTTACGTGTGTACGAAAAGCCTTGTACTGCTTCTTCGAGAGAAGAATTTCTGTGGATTTGTGCGCCCTGGATCACGCGATTCAGGACATGTGGTATTTGTTCTGTCACGAATGACTGTAATTTATGAGGATAAACTGGTATTTTTAGCCCAACCATGTCCCCGATTTGGGAAGCCCAGCTACCTGCAGCATTTAGCACAATGCTGCTTTTGATCTCGCCCCTGTTTGTTATCACACTCTGGACGGATTGGTTATGGGTTTTTATCGACAGGACTTCAGTGTCTGTGTATATGGCCACCCCTCCTTTTCTCGCGGCTCTGGCGAAGGCTATGGTCGTTAGCATCGGATTTAATTGAGCATCTTCATGGCAGTAGACAGCGCCCATGATTTCTTCTGATAGTGAGGGTTCCAATTCTCTTACCTCAGGTGCCCCCAGAAGCTGGAGTGGTATTCCCTGGCTTTGTTTTGAACGGGTGACTATTTCCGCCGCTTTTCTCTCGAGTTCTGTGAAAAACACAGTCATCCCGCCTTTCTTTTCATATTCGATATCCGTATCGAAAACTTCATTGATTAAGGTGAGATATAGCTCCAGATATCTCCTGGCCATTGTCAGGTCGTAGCCCGGCTGACGGGTTTGTCCCCAGACCATGCCATAATTTGCCCCTGATGCTTCAGAGGCAATACCCTTCCTCGCCAGCAGGACTGCATCACGCGTATATTTGGAAAGGAAATAAGCGGTGGTACACCCTATGATACCCCCACCGATTATGACAACATCTGCGCACCTTTTCATTTTTTGTCGTTTCTGAGTTTATTCCCTCTCCTCGGTTTTATTACCCTCTTGTGCAAGGAGGTCTAGCTTGATGGGGCGAAAAGGGGGTCGGGAAGCTGGTGGAGTAAGTGCCTCCAGGGGTTTGCCCGTTTTATCTCTCAGTATTTTTGCAACTAGTCGCTGACATGTCCTGCCCTGACAAAGCCCCATGCCAGCCCGGGTGCTCCGCTTCACACTATCCAGCGTGTCGCCCCCTTTCCCTATGGCTTCCTCAATGGTTTTCTGGATTACCTCTTCACATCGGCAAAGGATTATATCTTTTTCCTCGCTTGTTTGGGCTTTTCTCTCCATTTTCCTAAACCTTCTTGAGTCTCTATTTTCATGCTTTTTTCTACCAGTGTGACACAGGTTCTAATATTAGGAGTTCCGTTAACTGTCATAACACATTCGGTACAAATCCCTCTGGCACAAAAAATACCTCTTGGTTCCTTCCGTTTTTTCGTTTTTCTTAACACCTTTATGTGTGAAGCTGTCAGAGCTGCTGCCATTGGCTCTCCCTCGTAAGCAGGTATAACTTTACCGTCAACTTCGATGCTAACCATGTCTTTTCTCAGGTCTCTTCCCAATATTGGATGGCTTTTTATTCTCAATCTCATAAAATATACTCCTTGTGCTTCAAATTCAGAAGGTGAGAACTCGAACTATTGTTTTCTCTGCATACCTCCTGGAAGCCTTATCTGCCTCACCTCCATGCATTTTTCTTTAGGTATAGTAAATGATACTACGGTGGTTTTATCAAATTTCTTGCTACTTCTAATTTGGACAATCTTAGCCATGCAAACCTTCTTTCCTTGTCTATCTAGAGCTTCAACTTGATCGCCGACGTTTGGCAAAGGCAGAAACTCGTATGGAATGCTGACCAAAGCCTCTGATTTGGTATGAGCCCCATTAACTACGAAGATGGCTAGCCCAGGGCAAGCAGCTATGCATAAACCGCAGCCAGTGCATTTAACTGCGTCTATAATGGGGAGATTGTTCATGTCGTCACCCATTTTAATTGCTCCTGTAGGGCAGCAAGCTTCACAAGGGTTGCAAGGAATCATTTCAGCGCATTCGATCACGGCAACCGGCCCCTTTTCGACTAATTCCATTGATGGAACGCCTGGCAATTCCATCAATTCTTGCTCCGATAAAACCCCGCTAGAACGTAGCATATTCAGCATTTATGAAATCTCTCTATGAGTTTTTCTTTACCTAGCTTAGATTGTGTCGCAAATGGTCCTGCTCGTAAAGCATTAAGGCTTTCCCGCCTTTCTTTCATTAATTCTTTTGCCTTTCCTCTTTGCAGGTCCCCCAGGGATTCAGCCGCAGCGATGCCGCTAATTTTGCCTTCTTCCATAGCCGTACTCGCTTCCTCTACTCCGCAAACATCGCCTGCTACGTAAATGCCCTTGATAGTTGTTTCCATCCTTTCGTTGTGTATGGGCGTCCAGCCTCCTAGCTCTGCTATATGAATGGTTTGACATCCTGCTGACTGTGCTAATTCAGCCATGGGGCTGAGACCCACTGCTATACATATTGTGTCTACTTCCAGGGTCCTTTCGGTTTCTGGGATTACCTTATTATCCTGCCCCACTCTTGCTATTACAGCTGCCTTAACTTCGTTATCCCCGAATGCTTCCTTAATTGTGTGGGAGGTAAGGATGGGAATTCCCAGTCTCCGAATTTTGCTGGCGTGCACACCCCAGCCTCCTATTTGGGGTAGAATATCTATTGCCGCCACCACATCAGCTCCTGCTTGAAGCAACTGGTAGGATACTATTAAGCCTACATTTCCTGTGCCAACCATCAAAACTCTTTGCCCCGGCAGAACACGATGTAAGTTCATTAAAGTTTGTGTGGCACCGGCGTCAAGAACTCCAGGCAAAGTCCATCCCGGAAATGCGAGAGAGTTTTCTATGGCACCCGTCGCTAAGATCAACTTCCTGGTGTTCAATTTCTCTGTTGTGTTGTTAGCATGCTTTAGCCCCAGCTCCTTGCCGTTGTCAAAGGCTGCCCAGACCTCAGTGCTTAGAAAAATCTGAACTTTCAGTTTTTCGCATTGCTCCAGTAGTTCATGCCCAATATCGATTCCCCTTATCCCTGCTTTGTGCTTTTCGGAGTCGAAAAACTTGTGTATCTGTTTGAAAAGCTGACCTCCCGGCCTGGGGTTTTCATCAATAATTGTTACTTTGACGCCAGTTTTAGCAGCTTCGATGGCGGCAGCTAAGCCTGCTGGCCCGCTTCCAACTATGGCTCATTCTGTTTCCATTGCCTGTTATGCTTTGCGCTACTACGTGCCGCAGGTAAACGGCTGGTTTTTTATCCCCCAATCATAGCTCTCTAAATTCTTGTCTGAGGGGTATGCCTTCGCGAATGTTAAGACAACACTCTAATTCTTGTTTCTACTATTTTCCCTCATGCTGACGAATTATGATATCGATACTTCTTTTGAACACGTTTCGTTGAATTTCAATGCCCAGCCCATCTTGGCCATCATATTCAGGAATTTTATTGGCTCAAGACACTCGGCACAGATTACCCCTCTTTTTGCACTTCCCTCCATGCACAACTTAGCTCCTATAATTGCAGGTAAAGCAACATAGATATTTGTAGCCCCGAATCTGCTATAAATCTCTAGCCTTTCCTCCGGAGTTGCATAGAGGGTAGGAGCAAAAGTTATCTTGTATTCCACATTTTGGCCTGATTTCGTTCCGCTTATTTCCAGCGCGCCACGGGCAGCAACTTTGATTGGAAGTTTGGCGGTATTCTCATCCTCAGTGAAGAATGTATCTACTGGGTGAGGCACCAACTTCAGCAGGACATCTCTGGGCACAATCTTGACGCCTTTCACCTCCACGGGTTCCGAACCTGCGAATCCTGTTTTAATTAAAGTGCCTGCTTGCTTGTCAATAGTATATTTAAAGTCACAGTATTTAATTCCTTTGCCTATGAAGTGTGGCAAGCTTATTGGTTCCTGATGTTGATGGTAAACAAGCGGAATGGTACCAACTGGGTCTGGGAAAGTGTAATCTTCACACTTGGCATAAATAGGATATTTCTTATATTCTCCCCCTTCGAATATAGTGGGTTCAACTGCATAGCCCCAAAGCGCTCGGAAAGGGGACCATGTTGGTGCCCATCCTTTAACAACTCCCGACGCATTTATCAGGGTTCTGCGGCCAAATCGAATGCGTATTGCGTCCACAGTATCCAATTTGTCGCTGACATATCTGGACAGGACATTAAAAACTCCAGGTGATGAACCACAACCCAGCAGGGCTGTTAAGCCAGCCTCTCTGAATTCGTTATCGAGACTGAGCGGCTGTTTTTCTATTATCTGAGACAGGATATTCTCTCTGGCGCGTATGTTCAAAACACTGGGTTCCCCAAAAGATGTGTCAACATAGTGAGCCCCATTTCTCAGGGCAGCTTGCATGATGTTAGAGTTGAATGCAGTTAACGTCAGGTTTATAATCGCGTCTACTCCTTTGGCTGCTTTCTCAATATCTTCAAGCTTTCCTGCATCAACTTTCATGGTGCTGAGTTTAGTGCTCTTTATCTTGTCTTTAACCCTGTTTGCTAGATTAATGTCTATATCGGCCAGGGTTATCTCCGAGATATCTTTGTCTTTGGACAGAATTGAAGCGCATGGGCCACCTTGTGCTCCTGCTCCTATTATTAGTACTTTTCCCTCGCTCATTTTGTTTAGTTACTCCTTTCCCTTGTTTCGTTTCTATGTCAAATTGTACTCGCCTACGTGGTTAACAGGATATCATTTATTCTCCTCGTTATTTGGAATAAAGATTTGCTCCTAAGTAGCGTGGCTACTCTACTCAACTTACTGCTATTTTCATGTATGGTTGCAGTGCTTCAGGTATTAAAATTGTGCCATCGGGTTGCTGGTAATTCTCAAGTACGGCGATAAGGACTCGCGGTAAAGCTAAACCAGAACCATTAAGTGTGTGGACGAAGCGTGCTTTGGCACCTGGCTCAGGGCGGTATCGAATGTTGGCTCGCCTGGACTGGAAGTCACTGCAATTACTACAGGAGCTAACTTCAAGCCACTCAGCACAGCCTGGAGCCCACATTTCAATATCATATGTTTTGCAGGCAGCAAATCCAAGGTCGCCAGTACATAGTTGCACTATGCGGTAAGGGATAGCTAGTCTCCGACACACCTCCTCGGCGTCACCAACTAATTTTTCCAATTCCTCAGCAGATTTTTCTGGTTCGGTCAGTTTATAGAGCTCTACTTTATCGAACTGATGTCCCCTCTTTATCCCTCTGGTATCCTTGCCTGCAGCCATCTTCTCGCGGCGGAAGCAAGCGGTGTGAGCGACATAATAAAGGGGCAAAACCTTGACATCCAGTACCTCGTTGCGATGCAGGTTGGTCAGGGGTACCTCTGCTGTGGGTATGAACCAGAAATCATCTTCGACATCATGATATAAGTTATCACTGAATTTAGGCAGATTCCCTGAACCTATCATACATTCTTGTTTGACCATGAAGGGGGGATATATTTCTTTATAGCCATGTTCAATGTGTAAATTAAGCATAAAGGTTATAAGCGCTCGCTGCAGGCATGCCCCCATTCCTGTAAGAACATAGAACCGTCTCCCTGATAATTTTACACCTCTGTGGAAATCTATTATGCCTAACTTTTCACCTAGTTCCCAGTGGGGCAATGGTTTGAAAGGGAATGTTTTTGGCTCACCCCAAGTGTGCACTACTATATTGTCACTCTCGTCTTTTCCTAAAATTACGCTAGGATGAGGCATGTTTGGTATCCTCAGTAATAGAGAGTTAAGCTCCTTTTTGGTCTGGCTGGTTTCCTGTTGTAAGGTTGATATTTGCTCTCCTAGGTCACGCATCTCAGTGATAAGCTCAGGCGGTTTCTCTTTTGCTTTTCCTAGCTGCTTGCTTGTTTCATTGTGATTAGCGCGAAGCAACTCCATCTGCCGAAGCAAGCGACGGTAGCGCTCGTCTGCTTTGAGAATGTTTTCCGGGGTGAAGGTTTCACCTCTTTTCTCCAGTGCCTGACGAACAAGTGCGGGATTCTCACGAATAAGCTTAATATCAAGCATCTTTACTTCGTCTTTAGTTGTGGGAAAAGTATAACTTCACGAATAGAGTTTTGCCCAGCTAACAGCATCACCAGGCGGTCGATGCCTATTCCCAGGCCGCCACTGGGTGGCATGCCATACTCTAAAGCCTGTAGAAAATCCTCGTCAGCAACCTCAACTTCCTCGTCACCAATTTTCCCCTTTAGTTGTTGTTGGAATCTTTCCCTTTGCTCCAATGGGTCATTGAGTTCAGTGAAGGCATTGGCAATCTCTACACCATTAATAAAGGCCTCAAATTTCTCTACCAAGTGGTCGTTGTCCTTCTTCTTTTTAGCCAGAGGCGATATTTCTATTGGGTAATCGAGAAGGAAAGTTGGTTGTATGAGGTTTGGCTCAACGAAGGTGGAGATTAATTTGTCGATGAGTTTGCCTCGTGAGAATTTATCACCAAGTTCTAGCTGTTTGCCCTCGCGTGCTGCCGCTGCTATTTTGGGTGCTGCAGCTCTTAGAAGTGACTCAGTGTCGGGGTAGTCTTCAAAATCAATGCCACAGTAATTTTTAGTTACCTCACGTAAATAAAGTCTTTGCCATGGAGGAGCGAGGTCGATAGTTTTCCCCCCACAAGTGATTTTGGTATCGCCTAGAACTTCACGAGCAATATGAGACACTACTTCCTCGACTAAATTCATAATATCATTATAATCGGCATAAGCCTGATAACATTCTAGCAAGGTGAATTCGGGGTTATGCTGGATAGAGATACCTTCATTGCGGAAGACACGTCCTATCTCATAAACTTTATCGAAACCACCTACTACCAGCCTCTTAAGGTAAAGCTCCAGAGCGATACGTAGATAGAGGTCTTTGTCGAGGGCGTGGTGGTGGGTAATGAAGGGACGAGCTAGAGCGCCCCCAGCCTGTGATTGAAGCACGGGAGTCTCCACTTCTATGAAGCCGTGGCTATTTAGGTAATTTCTTATTGTAGCGATAATCTGGCTGCGCAACATGCAGGTGGTTCTGGCATCTTCATTGGAAATAAGGTCAAGATATCTCTGGCGATAGCGTTTCTCCACATCAGTTAGCCCATGCCACTTCTCCGGTAATGGACGAAGAGACTTGCATAACATGGTAAAATCCGATACCTCAAGTGTAGTTTCACCTGTCTTTGTTTGGAAGAGTTTACCTTCTGCTCCTATAATGTCGCCAATGTCAACTTCTCGAAGAAATTCGTATTTCTCCTTGTCCAGAACGTCACGACGAAAGCAGAGCTGTATTTTACCTGAGCCATCGCGGATATCAAGGAAAGCCATCTTGCCCAGAGCGCGTTTGGACATAGCGCGGCCAGCGAGGGACATGGCTTGCGATTTCTCCTCTTGTTGTTCGAAGATGGTTAGTGCTTCTTTGATGGTATGGCTGGGATGATAAGAACGAGGGTAGGGATTTATGCCGCGAGCTCGAATTCTGCTCAGGCTGTCCAATCTTTGCTGGGTTATGCGTTCTAATCTCGAAGTCATAGCTTAGATTTTTATGGCCTCCTTAGTTTTTAGACATAAAGCTCAAGGTTATTATTCTACCAGAAACTTAACGATAAATGTTGATGAAAGGAGGCAGCATGGTGAGTATTTGCTATAATACCGTTGTATTTATGGATATTCTAGCTACGCTTAACCCTGCCCAGAGAAAAGCCGTGGAAACAACTGAAGGCCCTGTGCTTATCTTAGCTGGCCCTGGGAGTGGCAAAACTAAGGTAGTTATCCACCGAATTGCTTATCTGATTAAGGTTTGTGGTGTTAATCCGTATAGTATTATGGCAGTTACATTTACCAATAAAGCTGCCAGGGAAATGCAGCAGAGATTAGAGTTGCTTTTAGGTCATGAAATTGATGCCTTGACCCTGGGTACTTTCCACGCTAGCTGTAGTCGCATTCTCCGCCGTGAAGGCGAAGCCATAGGCATTAAGCCAGGATTTGTTATCTATGATGAGGAAGACCAATTGAACTTGATAAAACAAAGTCTCCAGGAAATAAATCTTGACCCCAAACAATATACTCCGCGCGCTTTGCTGGCAGCCATTAGCGCTGCTAAGAATTGCCTCATTGCTCCCCAAGATTACGCCAGCCAAACTCATAGCCATTTTGAAGAAGTGGTCTCTAGAGTTTATCAACGTTACCAGTACTTGCTTGCTCAAAGTGGGGCACTGGACTTCGATGACTTGTTAATGAAGACGGCACAGCTATTCGATAGCCATGCCGATGTTCTGATGCGGTATCAGTCAAGGTATGTTCATATTTTGGTTGATGAGTTTCAGGACACTAACGCCATCCAATATATGCTGGTGAAACAACTAGGTGAAAAATATCGTAATATCTGTGTGGTTGGCGACCCAGACCAGTCTATCTATTCCTGGAGATTTGCTGATTTGCGCAATATTTTAAGCTTTGAGAAGGATTACCCCGAGGCTAAAGTGGTGGTTTTAGATCAAAACTATCGCTCTACTAAGACTATTTTGCAGGTTGCTTCAGATGTTATTTCGGCGAATGTGCAGCGCAAGCCGAAAAATTTATGGACAGAGAATGAAGTTGGCTATCCTGTGACTCTTATCGAGAGTTATAGCGAGGAGGAGGAAGCTCAATTGGTGGTCAGTGAAATAGAAAAGCAAGTTAACCAGGGGCACGTATCGCTCAAAGACTGCGCCGTAATGTATCGCGTGAATGCTCAGTCACGAATTTTAGAAGAAATGTTTATGAGATATGGGACGCCTTATAAACTTGTCGGAGGCATACGCTTTTATCAGAGGCGGGAAGTCAAGGATATTATCGCTTATCTTAGGATTATTCATAACCCTCACGATAATGTTAGTTTTGCGCGTATTATAAATGTGCCTGGACGTGGTATTGGGCAAGGTACCCTTGGGCGGCTTCAAGATTGGGCTAGACTTCACGATGCATCTTTATATAGCGCGTTGAAGTATGTTATAGCAGAGAACTCTCTCTCCTCACGTATCACCCAGGCTTTAACTAAATTTGCTGCCCTTATCGATGAACTTATTGCTAAAAATCATGAATTAAACCCTTCTGAGTTAATGGATGAGATATTGATGTGTACGGGATACAAGGAATATATTGTGGCGAAAGATGATGGGGAAGAAAAATGGGATAATGTAATGGAGCTAGAGAGTGTTGCTAAAGAGTATGATGAGCTTAACTCTGAAGAAGCGTTAGCTGTTTTTTTGGAGAAAGTTAGCCTGGTATCAGATGTGGATAAATTAGACGAAAAAGCTAATGCTGTAACTCTAATTACCTTGCATCAAGCCAAAGGCTTGGAATTCACTGTGGTCTTCATTGTTGGCATGGAAGAAGGGATTTTACCACACAGGAGATCTTTTGGTGACCCGTGGGAGATGGAAGAAGAGCGTCGCCTTTGCTATGTCGGAATAACTCGAGCTGAGAAACGACTTTATCTTTTACGTAGCCAGCGGCGTAGCTTGTTTGGCGGGTCGGCAAATTTGCCATCCCGCTTTCTTAAGGATATTTCACCACATCTGGTAAACCCTAAAAAGCTGGGAGAGGAGGAGAGACTTGGCGCGCTGGTGAACACAGGCTCCGCATTGCTGTCTCGCGCCAATACGTTGGATTTAAGTGTGGGTGACTGTGTTCGCCATAGCAAATTTGGCGACGGTATAATAACAGATTGTCTTCCTAGTAAAGGGGATCAGGTGGTAACTGTGTCTTTTGAGGAAGCTGGGATCAAAAAATTGCTGCTCAGTTTGGCGCCTTTGGAGAAAATCGAAAGAGATTTTGATTTTTCCTCCTGAGTTGTTGACAGGATACACGCAAACGTGTAAAGTTAAGCAAGTGCATATCAGGATCTTAGCATCAGAGGTAATTTCAAAAATCGCTGCAGGTGAGGTAATTGAGAGGCCAGCCTCGGTGGTGAAAGAATTGGTGGAAAATTCGCTTGATGCTGAAGCGAATCAGATTAGTGTTGAAGTGCAACGTGGTGGAGTGGACCTGATTAAGGTAGCTGATAATGGGCTGGGCATCCCAGCATCGGAAGTAGAGCTTTCCTGTCGTAGATATGCCACCAGCAAGATTAGCAGCTTAGCTGATTTAGAAAGTATTTCCAGCCTTGGTTTTCGGGGTGAAGCTTTATTCAGCATTGCTGCTGTTGCTGGGGTAGAAATTCTCACCAAAGCAGCTTCAGATGTAGCTGGCACCTATATGCAACTGAAGAAAGGTGACGTATCTTGCTGTGAGAGCCGTAGCAGGGCTCAAGGCACCACTGTAGCTGTGCGAAGATTGTTTCATTATTTCCCCGCTCGGCTCAAGTTTCTTAAGTCAGTAAACAGCGAAAATAGTCATATTGCTAACATATTGAGCCAGTATGCGCTGGCTTTCCCTGAGGTTAAATTTAAATTGTTTCTTGATAAACGCCTTGGTTTACAAACCATGGGCAATGGTGACTTGCGTGACGTGGTGAACCAGATATATGGCTTAGAGATAGCTCAAAGGATGTTAGAAGTGGAAAGTGGAGATGCATTTGTTGGAATCAGCGGTCTGGTGAGTCCACCTTCCTTGAGTCGCTCTGATCGCAATCGTATTAGCTTCTTTGTCAATCGAAGGTGGATACACTCTCCTTTGCTAATGCGGGCGACTGAAGCGGCTTACCATGGCTTGCTTATGGATGGCAAACACCCTGTGGCTATAATTGATCTCTCGTTGCCAGCGGAAGAAATCGATGTAAATGTTCATCCTAGCAAAGCTCAAGTAAAATTTCATCATGGGCAGGCTATCTTTGCTATTGTGAAAGATGCAGTTAAGAGAACATTGGCAAGAACGCCTATAGCCAAGCCTGTGTCTATGTCTTTTCCTGCTGTTTCATGGTCACGGCCGGACCCCTGGGTTATAGAGGAAAAAGAGCCGGTTCCCATTACTGCTTCACATGCTTCTGGGTTACCTGTTTTGCGTGTGGTAGGGCAAATAGCCAATACTTATATCATTGCTGAAGGTCCTGATGGATTTTATCTTATTGACCAGCATGCGGCACATGAGCGCATACTGTATGAGAGAATTTCAGCGCAGTGGTTGGAGAGAGAGATTGAAGTTCAAGGATTACTCCAGACGATAACTATAGAACTTAGTCCTAGAGAAGAGGAAATTCTGGGAGCGAACAAGGAGGTTCTGGCTCAATTTGGATTTACCATTGAACCTTTTGGTGATAGAAGCTATTTAATACGCACAGTACCAGCGTTGGCGGCAAAGGCGGATGTTATTGAAATAATAAGTACGTTGCTGGGTAGCTTTGCCGACAAGAGCACCCCCGCTCTGTGGGAAGAAAAGATAATTGAGTCTCTGGCCTGCCATAGTGCCATCAGAGCAGGACAACAATTGCGAGATGAGGAAATGAGAGAGTTAATAAGGCAGTTGGAGCAAGCTAAACAACCGCGCACTTGTCCACATGGCAGACCAACAATGATCCATCTTAGTTCACGTCAATTAGAAAAGGAATTTGGCAGGGTAAGTTGATAAGAGGCGGATTAGGATACCTTTACAATAGGCGTTATTTCAAACTATAATTAGGCAATGCCTCTTTCTGAACAAACTGATATAACCGCCATTTTAGACAGAGTCTCTTGCCTGTTGGATGAACAAGGGCATCAAGGCTACATAGTTGGAGGCTTCATTCGCGATTGGCTTTTGGACAGGCGAACAAATGATGTTGACATTGCTGTGGATGGGAATGCTTTAGATATAGGCAGGGAGATTGCTAAGGGTCTTGGAGGTAAATTTGTGCTACTTGATGAAGCGAATGAGATATCCAGAGTAGTGCTAGTTGATGAAGAGGGGTGGCATCTCGATTTTTCTTCTTTCTCCGGGGATATCGAATCTGATCTTGTACGCCGTGATTTCACTATAGATGCTATGGCTGTCAAGCTGGGGCAAATGGGAGTTGGTATACCACTTAAACTGATTGACCCTTTGTCGGGAAAGGACGATTTGGAAAATAAGATACTGAGGGCGGTAAATAAAAGAGTGTTTGAGGCCGATGCTGCTAGGTTATTGCGATCTGTGCGCTTGGCGGCGGAGCTTGATTTCACTATAGAGCGAGAGACGGAAAGTCTGATTCGCTGCTATTGCCAGTCTATCATTAGAATCCCTGGGGAGAGGATTAGAGAGGAGTTACTTCGATTGCTTAGCTTGCCTGGGGCTGCTCGGTGTTTGAGGTATTTGGATGACCTTGGTTTGCTTCTAGCCTTGTTCCCTGAATTGATAGAGGCCAAGGGAGTAGACCAGCCAACGACACATTTCTGGGATGTATTTGATCACTCTCTACAGACGGTGGCAGCGATAGAATTTCTAACCAGAGAGAATGATTGGAAATATGGGAGTAAGGACATGTTGCTTACTGTTCCCTGGTCAGATGCTATAATTCAACACTTAGCCGCAGAGGTTTCTAAGGGCAGCGATCATAGAGCTTTGCTTAAATTAGGTGGCTTATTCCATGACATTGCTAAACCCAGGACAAAATTTGTTGACGATGTAGGTAGAGCACATTTCCTTGGCCATCCTAAAGATGGTGCAGTTATAGCGGCGGATATTCTGAGCAGATTACGATTTAGCAATAAGGAAATAAATCTGGTAGAAAGGCTTGTCTACTATCACCTGCGCCCAGTTCAAATGAGTAGTGGGAAGGAATTGCCCACACAGCGAGCAATCTATCGCTACTTTCGAGATACGGATGGGATTGGCGTTGATATTTTGTTTTTAGCCTTGGCTGATTATCTAGCTACCTGCGGGCCTCTTGTGAAAATGGAGGAGTGGAAAGAGTACTGTCAGCTAATGAACTACATCTTGGCAGGGAATGAAAGGCAACAAACTGACATTTTGCCAGTGAAGCTTGTTGATGGGCGTGATTTGATGAATATTTTTGGCTTAACTCCAGGGCCATTGCTTGGTAAGCTTCTAGCTTCGGTACGTGAGGCTCAAGCCAGCGGAGAGTTAAGCGATAAGGAAGGAGCGCTAGCCTTTGTGGAAAAGAAACTAAGTAAACAACGGTGCCATGTGGGGTCAGGTAATTGACAAGGAAGAATTTTTCTTTACTCATCTTTATCCTGATATTATTTGGCTTTGCCCTTTGGTCAATAGTTCCGTTCAACACAAAATTACTTGGACCTGATGGACTACGGCTTGGCCTAGATCTCAAGGGCGGCAGCCAGTTGTTGTATGAGGCTGATTTGTCTAAGAAAAGCTCTTCTATAACTGACGAGGAAGCTATGGCGGCGGTGATAATGAAGATTCAGCGGAGAGTCAATGAATATGGTGTTGCCGAGCCTATGATTCAGAAAGAGGGCACTGACCGGATATTAGTTCAGCTTCCAGGGATTAAAGATATCAGTAGAGCCATTAACCTTATTGGCGAAACAGGGATGCTTTATTTTGCCGAACAGGAATTTGATGAAGATGGGAACCCCGTTTTTAAAGATGAGCCTGCTAAAGCTATAAATAAAGATGGTAACGAGGAAGAACTCACTGGGAAATATTTAAAGCGGGCGTGGCAGGACCTTGGCGCTTATAATGAGCCGCTCGTTAGATTTGAATGGGATAGTGAAGGAGCGCACCTCTTTGAGCAAATAACAGAACGTAATTTGCACAAGCAGCTGGCTATCCTTGTGGACGAGAAGGTGATTTCAGCGCCGGTAGTGCAAGCGATAATTAGCGATAGCGGGCAAATTACAGGTAGTTTTACATTAGATGAAGTTGAGGATTTAGTAACTCAGCTTAACTCTGGTGCCTTGGATGTGCCATTAGCGCTCATAGATCAGAGGGATGTGGATGCTACTTTAGGCGCTGACTCCGTAAGGAAAAGTATTCTGGCTGCCGAAATTGGGTTGATATTACTATTGTTATTTATGTTTCTTTATTATCGTTTACCGGGTTTAGTAGCTTGTGTTAGCCTGGGGATTTATGGGATTGTACTCCTGGCTATCTTTAAACTTTTCCACGCAAACTTAACTTTGACCCTTCCTGGCATTGCGGCCGCAATCTTATCTTTAGGCATGGCGGTGGATGCCAATATTCTCATATTTGAGCGTGTAAAGGAGGAATTAAGAGATGGGCGTACTTTGGGCGCAGCGGTAGAAGCCGGATTCAATCGTGCATGGCCGGCTATTCGGGATAGTAATATCACCACCTTTATTGCCTGCATCATCCTTTTCTGGTTAGGCGGCACTTTCGGTGCTTTTATGGTTAGAGGCTTTGCTCTGACTCTATTTATCGGTGTAGCTCTATCTATGTTTACCGCTATCGTCGTTACCCGAACTTTCCTTCGCTTTATTGTGAACACTCGGTTAGTTGTTAACCCAACGGCTTATGGAGTAAAAACATGATCGACTTTGTAGGCAAGAAAAAGTGGTTTTTCCTTCTCTCAGCCCTGGTAATAATTATAGCTATAACTTCGCTAGCGGCTTTTAAGCTGCGGCCGGGAGTTGATTTTACGGGTGGCACATCCATGACGCTTCGCTTTACCCCGCAAGTGGAACAGGAGCAACTACGTCAGGAGTTCACAAATCTGGGGCATCCTGAAGCTATAGTTCAAATGAGCGGGGGGGATTTTTTGGTTCGCCTGAAAGAAATATCACCCCAAGAACGGGAAAGCTTAACCGAAGGGTTGGAGACAAGTCTGGGTAGTGAGATTATAGCACGTGATTATAATACCATTTCCGCATCTATAGCTGCTAACACAGCTCGTAACGCCGGCATCGCTGTGATGATAGCTGCCGTAGCCATGTTGTTTTATATTGCCTGGGCTTTCCGCCGTATGCCCAAGCCCTTTCGCTGGGGCGCCTGCGCTATTATTGCTCTAGTTCATGACGTACTTATAGTAATGGGCATTTTCTCTATCCTGGGGCGAATGGCTAATGTAGAAGTCAGTGCTATGTTTATTACTGGACTGTTGGCGGTGGTGGGCTACAGCATAAATAATACTGTGGTCGCTTTTGACCGTATTAGGGAAAACATGGTTAAAGGGATTAATTCTGATTTTGCGGTGACGGTAAATTCTAGCCTTCTGGAAACTCTGGCGCGTTCCTTGAATACCTCTTTAACTACGCTCTGCGTTATCTTAGCGCTTTTCCTCTTTGGCGGGAGCACGATTCATCTTTTCGTCGCAGTATTGCTTGTTGGCTTGCTTTCTGGCACTTATAGTTCTCTATTTATTGCGGGGCCGCTGATGGTAACGTGGGAGAAGGGGGAGTGGGGTCAACTATTTTCCTGGGTACCCTTCGGTAAAAAACCTGTATAGGCATTGTAATATCTAAGTTTTGAGATCAGGTGTTATTGTTGAAGCAGGTGCTGCATTTGTTTTATTTTCTTGATGCGTTCCTCAAACCCCTCTGGCTTTCTTCCCGTTGCTTTTCCTAAAGGATCCACTATCTGTGGGTTGCCTGAGAGCACATCGAGGGTGGCTCTCACCGCAGATGCAACTACTTGGAGGTTATATCCACCCTCCAAGGTGAAAACAAGGTGTTCCCTGCATAGTTCACTAGCTAAACTATTCAGCACTGTCACCATTTGAGCAAAACCTGTAATGCTCACTTGCATCATGGCTATGGTATCAGCCCAATGAGGATCGAAACCAGCAGAGATAAGTATAAGTTGTGGCTGGAACCGTCTTGCTACTGGGATTAATATTTCGTTAAAGGCTCTCAAATATTCCTCATCGCCCCAGCCAGCGGCCATTGGGAAATTGACTGTGTAGCCTTCCCCTTCCCCTGATCCAACTTCATCTACCCATCCTGTTCCGGGGTAAAAAGGGTATTGATGAGTGGAGAAGTAAAGAACTTTAGAATTGTTGTAAAAAGCCTCTTGGGTACCATTGCCATGGTGAACATCGAAGTCGACGATGAGAACGCGATCTATATTGAAATTGGCCAGAGCAAACTTAGCTGCAATAGCCACGTTATTGAAAATACAGAAACCCATTGCTTGGTTCCTGGTAGCATGATGCCCTGGAGGTCTGACTAAAGCAAAGGAACTATTTACCTCCTCTTTCATTACTGCCTCCACGGCGATTAGAAGCCCACCAGCGGCGTACAAAGCTGCTTTGTAAGATTTTGGACTCATCATTGTATCAGGATCTAACCAATCACCACCTCTTTCAGCCACGCTCTTAATTCTGGAAATATAGTCTGGGTCGTGTACCATTTCCAGTTCCTTCACTGAGGCTGGGCGTGGTGGGAGCAATATGTGATTCTTCTTAACTCCGCTCTCCTCTAAATGCGATATTATGGCTGCCACCCGCTGGGGATTCTCTGGATGATTGCCAGTGTCGTGTTCAAGATAAACTGGGTCATAGACTAAACCGGTTCTCATATCTTCATTATATCAGAGCTGGTGGGGTAAAATGACCAGGGTTTTCGGCAAGGGAACAGGATTTCTCCCTGGGATAGACGGATTAGCACTGCCGGATCAGGGGTATTTGCTTCTACCGCCTTTTGCGACATTGAATACTGAATACTGGATTATGACTTGACTATATGCTGTTTACAAGGAGGTTGTTTGTGAATATAATGAACATGCCAGGATGAGTTTACCTTGACTAGATTGTCAGACAAGACGTAACATTAAGCAGAGCGTAAAGAGGAGAAACGCTCAGGATTTGGGAAATCCAAACTAAACTGAGAGCCAAAAGTCATTATTGAGAGAAATGAATAATAAGGCCTGGAGATGCAGGTGCTCGCCTGGTTTTGTCGTAGTGCAAATGAAAGAGGAGTACAGAAACTTTTAGTCTTTATGGAGCCAAACAAGCTCTCTAAATCCTTGAAGAATATGAAAGCTAATACTGGAACATTTGAACAGGCAGTAGCCGAAGCTGAGAGGCTAAGCCATGTAGCCAAACAAGCTGCTGAAGCATCAAGGAAGGCATCTCAGGAAACTATAGATAGAATTGAGAAGGTAAGCCGAGCAGCCAAAAAGACTGCCAGGGAGGCGGAGAGAATATCTCAGGAAGCAGTAGACAGAGCTGAGAAGGTAAGCCAGGTGGCTGCAGAGTCTGTTGAAGAGGCGAGAAGATCATCCCGTAAAGCGATAAACAAAGCTGAGACATCGGTCAAATCGGCTACGGATTCCACTAAAGCGTTAACGCAAGCATTTGAAGAAGCTGTTGCTAGGATTGAGATGTTGGCCAAATCGAGCAATGAATCTGCCGAGGCATCGCTGAGAACATCTCAGGAAGCAGTAGATAGATCTGAGAAGATAAGCCAGACGGCGATAGAAATTGCTGAGGAGTCTGAAAAGACATCATTGGAGGCGGCGAGTAGAGCAAAAGAGATAAGCCAAACAGCGATAGAAACTGCTGAGGAGGCAAGAAAAGCATCCCGGGAGGCTATAAGTAGAATTGAGAAATTAAGCCGGGCGATTGAGAAGTCTGCCGGGGAATCGCAAAGAGCATCCCAGGAAGCAGTAAATAGGACTGGGAGAATAAGTCAGACGACCACAGAATCTATTGAAACCTCAACAAGAGCATTTAGGGAGGCGATAAGCAAGGCTGAAAATGTAAGCCGCTTGGCTAATGAATCTGCTGAAGTGTCAGCAAATTCATTCAGGGAAACCATAGATAAAGCTAATGAAGTAATCAAAACGACCCGAAAAGAGGCTAAAACACAGATAAAGGCATCACAGAGAGCTGTGAGCGAAGCTGAGAAATCAGTTAGATTGGCTGCAGAGGCTATTGAGATGTCAACAAGAACATCACAAGAAGCGGCAAGCAAAGCTGAGGAAGCTCAAAAGACATCCCAGGAGGCAATAAGCAGAGCTGACGAAATAAGCCAGGAAACTAAGATGTCTGTCGAAGAAGCAACAAGAATATCCCAGGAAGCAATAAGCAAAGCTGAGGAAGTAAGCCGCATAGCTAAAGCATCTGCGGAGGAAGCAAAGAAAGCATCTCAACAAGCAATAAGCAAAGCTGAGGAAATAGGCCAGGAAACTGCAGAGGTTACTGAGAAATCCAAACGGATAATCACAGAGATTACTGGAAAATCGATAGATATAGCCAGAGAGGCTGTTATGACATCGATAAAGGCATTTGGAGAGACGATTGCTATGGCTGAGGCAACAACCAAATCAGCCAGGAGAGCTGCAAAAGCGTCAATGCGAGTATTTGAAAAAGCGATAGGCGGAGCTGAAAAAGTAAGTGGAGGAGTTGAAAAAGAGACCACCAAAGGGAAAATTCCTGAAGTGCCATTGAAGGTATTTGAAGAAGCCTTACGTAAACCTGAGGTTGGCGCGGAAGAAAAGAAAAAACTGGGGGATTCTAAGAGAGATGTCCAATCACGCTTGGATTTCTTAGCTCGAATGTATACGGCTGGTCAGGATGAGCGTGTTGAGGAAGAAGCTACGGATGGAGAAAGAATGGAGCAAGATTAAATAACAAAAGTGAAGCGAAAGTAGATTCTTTTTGGTGAAAGAGATAAAATATAGGTTCAGGTATAAAGGAGGTATATTATGTCAGAGCCAGAGCAAATTTTTGTTGCGGATAAAGGGGAAACTGAGCAAAAAGGCAAGAAAGACACTAAGAAAATTGAGCAGACTGTTGACCTTCTTAATGAAACGCAACAGCGCGCTGCTGCTGCCTACACGGCCTACCTGGAAGCTCAACGTCAATTGGAAGAAGCTTATAAAGAGCAAGAACAACAGGCGAATAAGACGTATAACGAAGCCGTGGAACAGGCTGGGAAAAGCTGTGAGGAAAACATAGCTCAGGCTAGAAAAGCTTTTGATAGTAGTGTAAGCCGCTCATTGAGGATACGTGATGAAGCTGAGATGAAAGCTCGAGAATCCCGTAAAGAGGCTCTGGAGCGAACATGGGCAGTCTTTATTAAAGCCAGGAAATAAGGAAGAGAGGCAAGTCTGGCTTCCCCTCCAATTATGTTTGGCAGTTTGATTTTTAATGGGTAGCAGGAAGCAAGAAGGTAGATATGCTTGCTCTTCTATTGCTGTGCATAAGCTCAGAGGACTGCTTATAGCAATACAGGAATGTCGCTGAAAGTCTCTTCAAGCTTTCTGCCTGAGTACTCCAGCCCACGTTTAGATTTCATAACAGAGATTAGGTCGATTGCTTTAGTGAAGTAGTTTGTGACTTTCCTCGTGTTGCTGATATCTGATAGAATCATGGTAACGCTCAACGAGCCCTTCTGTCTGGGGTAATCACCACTGCGGGTTAAAGCATCTGGAGCCACAGCCTTTAAATTGTCCCCAAGTTGTTGTATTATTTCCATTTTCATTTCACCTGGTGGTGCAGTGACGAGATACAAAGCCCTTCCCGCATTTTTGGGGCTACATGTGAGCGATAATTCTCCCAGTGCTTCGTCCATGGCATGAGCAGCTTTGCTTGTTTCAGACATCTTGTCTCTGAAATCACGTGCTTGTCCAAGCAAAGGCATCTTCCTCCGAATTGACGATTTACCTTCGCCAATTACTGTCCATCCTGCCAGTGTCTGTATTATATCCCCTGCATCTAGCGTCTTTGATCCGACATATTTCTTATTTGTCTCCTCCCCAGCACAAAGCAAGTTGTAAAATGGCTCAACTACCCGAGAATTAATCGTCGTTAGGTTGTTTTCTGCGGGGGAGTTCTTCTTGATATATCTCTGATTGTCGATAAGGAATATTGCATCAGCCACCAGATATGCAGATTTGAGGCACATAGCCGTGTTGTAAATAGTTCTTGCTTCTGTTGTTTCTTCTTGTTGGAAAGGAAGAACAATAATATTGTAAACTGGTTTTCCTATATAGCGTTCTTTCAGGTGCTGTGTCATTACTCCTATTGCTCCGGAGCCAGTGCCACCGGAGGCAGAAGCGATCAACATAAAGGCATCTGTTTCATAGAACCGCTCTGTTGTCCTTATAGCATCTATAATTTTATCATTATCTTCCGTCGCTATCTCGGCGCCAAGTTCACTTACCTTACCTACTCCGTGGCCATTAGTCCTTTGGCCGCCAACAAGGATTCTGTGTTTGTAATCAGATTTAATAGTGCGTAGCCCACTCAAATCAGCTACATCAGTATTAACAGCGAAGGCATCAGCCATTATACTAATTCCCCGCACAGACCGTGCCTTCTTGTTTAGCCGAGCAAATCTATCAGCGATCCTGCCACCGCATTGACCTAAACCTATAATTAATAATTTCATTTGGTTTATTGTAAACAGCTTTATGCCATAATGTCAATGCCCTGTACTGATTCTAACCTGATGTAGCTATAAGAAAAGAGGAATGTGATGTGCAAAAGCGATGGTATAATGATTTCAGGTATAATTGATTTGAAGAAGCTTGGGAGTAAGATGACCAGTGAACGTTGCTTCGCAAATTGAACGATATTTGCCTCAACAAATGTTGGAGTTAGTTGAGGATATTAGCAGGGAAGCTAACCAACTGGGGCAGAAAGCGTATATTGTTGGTGGCGTGGTACGGGATTTGCTGTTGGGATATTCTAACCTCGACCTGGATGTGGTAATTGAAGGCGATGCCGTGAAATTAGCTCAACAAATAGCTACAATCAGGCAACTAAGACTGGTTACACATCCTCGTTTTGGCACTGCTAAGCTTGGTTATGGCAATTTTACTTTGGATATAGCTACAGCACGGCGTGAAACTTATTCCAAATCCGGTGCATTGCCGACAGTTATTTATGGGACTCTCAGTGATGATCTTTTTCGTCGCGATTTCTCTATCAACGCTATGGCGATATCGCTTGTGCCGAGTAATTATGGGGAGCTTATTGATCCTTACCAGGGCAGAAATGACATTGAGCGCCGTTACATCCGTATTTTGCATCCAGGGAGCTTTAGCGACGATGCCACCAGAATTTTGCGTGCTATTCGTTACGAACAACGACTAGGGTTTGAACTTGAACTGCAAACATTGCAGATACTTAAACAAGATATTTCCATGCTGGATACCATAAGTGGCGACCGTATAAGGCATGAATTAGAATTGATACTTAAAGAGAGACATCCGGAGTCTGCCCTTGGGCGTCTTGGAGAGTTGGGAGCCTTACAGAAAATAAATGTTGCCCTTAGGGGAAATGGCTGGGTAACTGAGAAGTTTTCTAAAGCGCGGTTGTTAAGTAAATCTGATCGACTACCCTCACTTTATCTATGCCTTTTTATCTATTCTCTTAGCCAGGGGGAAAATGGGCAATTCATTCATCGCCTTAACGTACCAGCGAAATTAGCTCGAGCGCTTCGTGACACGCTTCAGTTGAAGAATCGGCTTCACCTCCTGTGTAAGACTTCTGTAAAACGCAGTGAAATTTATTATTTGCTCCGCGAATATGACCCATTAGCTGTCCAGGCCAATGCCATAGCCGCGGAATCTTCATCTGCACGTTCTAACCTTGAGTTATTTCTAACTAAATTGAGGTATGTAAAGACATTGCTCAATGGAGATAGTTTGAAAAAGCTGGGCTTTTCTGTTGGGCTGGAATTGGGAGAAATCCTCCAGGTATTACATAAAGCGAAACTGGATGGAGAGGTTAATACTTTGGATGAGGAGAAAGAATTAGCTCTATCAATGAAACCACAACACAAAAGCAAGAGGTGCAAAGCCCCAAAAATAAATTAGCTAGCTCCTCTTGGGGAGAGGAAATACTATATAGCATTCTGCCCCTTGCTTTCTCAAGTGTAAGCATATCTTGTTAGCCTCTTCCCTATGGGCAGTAGTGAAGAGACATGGCCCGGAGCCAGCCAGATGAATGTTTGATGCCCCAGCTTTCTCAAAACTCTCTTCATATTTATTAAGCCTGGGAAAGGAATCAAAAGCTACTTTTTCAAAGACATTGAACATGAAAGACGATGGGATTGTTTTTCTTTGTCTCAAGAATAGCTGGGCTACATGAACAAATTGCCCCTTGGTAAAGTGGTTAGCATTCAATTTAGCATAAAGTTGCTTTGTTTTACCGCGCATTTTGGATAATGGTGGTACCAGCAACACAAAACAAGTTGGAGCTAGAGGTGGTAATGGGGTTATCTTTTCCCCCGCTCCCTCTATTAGGGCGGTGCCTCCATAAATAAAGAAGGGTACATCTGCCCCCAATTGAATTGCTAAATCAATTAGCTCAGTGGTTGATAGCTTCAAACTCCAAAGCTTATTAAGGGTTAAAAGAGTAGCCGCTGCATCGCTACTGCCACCGCCCAAGCCTGTTCCCCAGGGTATATTCTTGCGGAGCTCGATTTGCGCTCCTTTGTTGTAGTTTGTCTCCTTTTTGAGGAGCAGGGCGGCTGCTGTTACTAGATTATCGCGCTCTAAACTTGACTCGCTGCAGCTGAAGGATATTTTCTCATCCAGCCTAAAACTAAGGATATCGTATATATTTATTGTCTGAATAATGCTCGAAATTTGGTGATAATTAGTATATTTTCCCAGGACTTCAAGGACAAGATTTATTTTGGCTGGTGCGCGAACGGTTAACATATCAATTATTCCCTAAAAGGAGCAAAAATTCCCCATAGCACTCTCCATTCTTCTAAACTGAGAGTTTCAGCGCGGCGTTTGGGTTCCAGCCCTGCTTTTTCCAGCAAAGAAACGACCTGGCTAGGTGGTATTCCCAAAGCTTGAGCCAGTGAGTTGCGAAGTTGCTTGCGGCGCGACCCAAAACCGCATTTTATTATGTCAAAAAAGCTGCTAGTGTCGGAGACTTCTACAGGTGGGGCGAGATGGGTATCAAGGCGTAAAATAACTGAATCTACCTTCGGTGGCGGATAGAAGCTTTTCGCTGGGACACGAGCTATAAGAGTCGCCTTGCTGTAAAATTGAACGCTAAGGCTAAGCAAGCTCATCTTACTAGGCTTACTGGTTATAGCCTCGCCAACTTCCCTTTGCACCATTATCACCATTAACGAGGGTTTTAATGGAGCCTCTAAAAAGTGATGGATAATAGGGGAAGTAATATAGTAAGGAAGATTAGCTACTACTTTGTATTCATAACTCCGGCTCAACTCAGGGAGGGTTAAGTAGTCTTCTAGAAGTTGTGGAGGAGGGGGTACCTTGAGTATATCTGCATGGATAACCCTAAGGTTGGGGAAGGGAGCCAATCTTTTCGCTAATGTGCTGGCTAATTTGGAATCAAGTTCCACCGCGATAACTTCGCCTGCCATCTCAGCTAGCCTTTCAGTCAACATACCTAATCCGGGGCCTACCTCAACTATGGTATCTTGCTGGCTAAGTTCAGCAGCAGATAAAATGCATTTTAATGCACCTTCGTCCGCAAGGAAATGTTGCCCTAGCCTTTTCTTTGCCTTGAGGCCGGATTGGCGAAGCAAAGCTTTAACTTGAGATATTTCTACCACCTGATTGTAAATATTACGGTAAGAAACTAGCCTTATCAACTCTAAAGGCATATAATTAGGACAGGATTGTCGGTTCTGGTTGCTAATACAAAAATGCAAACAATGTAAGATGTTTCTTTGTGAGAATTGGGTGTTGTTGTATAAAGGCAGCAGATATTAACTAAAGGAGGAATATGATGGATATAACTTTAAGTGCTATCAAGGCGGATGTTGGTGGCTACGTGGGGCATTCCAGTTCCCACCCGGATGTAATACAAAGGGCTAAAGAAAGCATGGAGCGTGCTAAGAAACAGGGCCTGATAGTCGATTACTACGTCACTGTTTGTGGCGATGACCTTCAATTGATAATGACTCACCAGCAAGGTGAGGAAAATGAGCAAGTTCACAAACTAGCCTGGGATACCTTTGTGGAGTGTACCAATGTGGCTAAGAAACTAAAGCTACATGGTGCGGGACAAGACCTGTTAGCCGATGCTTTCTCTGGTAATGTCAAGGGGATGGGACCTGGTGTAGCTGAGATGCAATTCACCGAGCGCACAGCTGAAAGTATAATAATATTCATGGCTGACAAGACGGCTTCGGGTGCTTGGAATTTGCCGTTGTACAAAATCTTCGCTGACCCTTTTAATACTATTGGGTTAGTGATTGCAGCCAACATGCACGGCGGCTTTAAATTTGAGATTCATGATGTTCTAAAGGCAAAGAAGATTCTTTTCGATGCTCCTGAGGAAATTTACGATATGCTTGTTTTCATGGGGGCGCCAAATCGTTATCCTGTTAAGGCTGTATACCATAAGGAGAGCGGGGAAATCGCTGCATCTTCTTCTACACAACATTTAGCTTTAATCGCAGGAAGATATGTAGGCAAGGATGACCCTGTTTGCATTGTCAGAGCTCAGGGTAAATTTCCTGCTGTGGGAGAAGTGCTTGAGCCATTTGCCTCGCCTAATATAGTGGAAGGGTGGATGAGAGGCTCTCACCATGGCCCATTGATGCCAGTTCCTTTTCACCAGGCCAAATGTACTCGCTTCGATGGTCCCCCGAGGGTAATAGCTGCTGGCTTCCAGCTAGCAGATGGCAAGCTTATTGGCGCTAATGACCTTTTTGATGACCCTGCTTTTGATTTAGCGCGTCGGCAGGCAAATGAGATAGCTGACTACCTGCGACGCATGGGGCCTTTTGAGCCACATCGCCTGCCGCTTGAACAAATGGAATATACCACCATGCCAGAGGTGAGCAAAAAGCTGGCTCCAAGATTTCAGGATGTGTAACAGGTAAGATGCCCAGTATCCTCCTGGCTAGCACTAATGCGGGAAAAATTAGAGAATTCCGTTCTCTTCTTAGCGGTCTCGGCTATCCACTGGTTACTCTTGCTGAGCAAGGAATATCAGAAGTTGTTACCGAAACAGGAAGTAGCTATGAGGAGAATGCGAGAATTAAAGCGACCACTTACGCCGAGTTAGGCCATCTTATTACCCTTGCTGATGATTCGGGACTTGAGGTGGATGCCCTGGGTGGTGAACCGGGAACTTGCTCAGCTCGCTTTGCTGGTGAAGATGCTACAGATGCAGATAGGATAAGAGCTCTCCTGGCCAGGCTTGATGATATTCCATGGGAAAAACGAACCGCTCGCTTCAAATGTGTCATTGCTCTGGCTACGGCAGAGGGTCGACTGGAATTATGTCGTGGTGAGTGCCAGGGCATGATTGCCTTTAAAGCAAGAGGAGAAAGTGGCTTTGGCTATGACCCTATTTTTTACCTTCCCGAGATAGGTAAGGCCATGTCCGAACTTCCATTGGAAGTAAAAAATGAAATTAGTCATCGTGCTCAAGCCAGCCAGAAGGTGCACGAAGCCTTAAAACGACTTTGCAGTTAGATGTATTGACATCCTTAACCAGAATGGTATAGCATCATTTATTTAGGAGGCATCCGATGAAATTATCTTGTCTTCAGGAAAACCTAAGTCGAGGATTAGGCATAGTTGGTAGAGCTGCAGCCATCAGGTCTACTTTGCCTATCACTCAAAATATTCTTTTAACTGCTGAGCAATCTCGTCTCAAATTGGTAGCCACTAATTTGGAAATGGCTGCTACGTGTTGGGCCGGGGCCAAAATAGAAGAAGATGGTGCCATAACAATACCTGCTCGGTTGCTCATTGATTTTGTCAATTCCCTGCCCAACGAACTGATTGAAATCACTCTCCCTTCTAACAGCCACTCCGTAGAGATAAAAAGTGGCCGATTCCAGGCTCATATTAATGGTATTGATGCTCAAGATTTTCCACCTGTTCCCAGTGTGAGTGGTGGAGTGATCGCGAATATTGCGTCAAAGGCTCTCAGTGATGGAATCGCACAGGTTGCTTTTGCTACTGCCACAGAAGAATCTCGCCCAGTATTAACTGGAATTAATGCCGAATTTGAGGGTGAGCGACTTAAATTGGTAGCCGCTGATGGCTTCAGGCTAGCTGTTCATGATATGGCTCTTGACTCCGCAGTCGACGAGAAAACCATGGTGATAATCCCAACGAGAACGCTTAGTGAACTAAATCGTCTTCTTGGTGACCAGGAAGAGCCAGTAGAAATCACCATAAATCAGCAAAAAAGCCAGGCTCTCTTTCGCCTCAAAAATGCTGAGTTAGTTTCTCAACTTATTCAGGGCTCCTTCCCTGATTATTCTCAAGTTATTCCCCAGAGTTATACTACTCGAGCGGTAGTGGATGTCAACGAGTTTCTTCGAATTATCAAGATGTCTTCTATATTCGCCCGCGATGCCAGTGGTATAGTTCGTTTGCTTGTTACTCCTGGCTCCGAGCTGACGCCAGGGAAGCTAACTGTTTCTGCTCAGGCTGAAGAAATCGGCGATAACGTCAGCGAAATGGATGCTCTTGTTGATGGGGAAGAAGCTAAAATTGCCTTTAATGCCAGGTATCTCTCCGATGTTTTAAGTATCCTGCATCAAGCCCAGGTTGCCATAGAAATTACCACCCCTTCAAGCCCTGGAATTATCCGCCCCGTTGGCGTGGACAACTATATTCATACAATCATGCCGATGTTTGTTCAGTGGTGAGGGCGCCAGATATGAGATTTGCCCTTTTTCGCTCATGCTGCAGCGGTGGCTAATTCAGGCCTACATTCCGCCGTCTATGCTGATGACCTGCCCGGTGATATAGTTAGCCCTATCGCTGGCTAAGAAAGCTACCACTTCAGCTACATCTTCTGGTTCGCCAAAGCGGCGTAGCGACGTCATCGATAAAATAGATTCCTTTATCGCATCAGGCAGGATCTCTGTCATTTGAGTCTTAATGAAGCCTGGTGCCACTGCGTTTGCAGTTATATTTCTAGAACCTACCTCACGAGCCACGCTCTTGGTAAAAGCGATTATCCCTGCCTTGGAGGCAGAATAGTTAGTTTGCCCTGCATTGCCTATTAATCCAGCAATGGAGGCAACGCTGATAATGCGTCCCCACCGTTGCTTTACCATAGACCGTAGCGCAAATTTAGTACATAGATAAGCCCCTCGCAAGTTTGTATTGAGCACGTCATCCCAGGCCTTATCAGGCATTCGCAATAGCAAATTATCCCTGGTAATGCCAGCATTGTTTACCAGAATGTCAATCTTGTTCCATTCAATGTTTACTTTCTGCACCATAGCTTTAACTGCTTCAGTATCGGCAACATCAGCTTTTATAGAAATGGCTTCTCTGCCCTGAGAAACTATTTCCCGCACTAAGCTATTAGCTGCTACTTCCCCTTCTCGATAGTTGATTGCCACCTTAGAGCCAAGGCTGGATAATTTCAAAGCGATAGCTTTGCCTATGCCACGAGAGGCACCGGTTACTAGGGATACTTTACCTTCTAATTCCATCGGCCGTTAAGTCCTTTTAAGCACCATACAGCAATTCTCTCCCCCAAGTCCAAAGCTGTTCGTCAGGCATGTATTTACTTGTATGGATCTGGCTGCATTGGGAACGTAATCCAGGTCACACTCGGGGTCAACTGTTTCATAATTTATGGTCGGGTGGATAATCCCCTTACTCATGGTAAGTATACAGGCGATAGTCTCGATAGCTCCAGCAGCAGTTACTGTGTGTCCAATCATGGACTTGGTGGAGCTGATGGGAATTTTATAAGCCTTTTCTCCGAACACTATTTTGATAGCTTTGCTTTCGCTGGCATCATTTAACCTAGTGCTGGTGCCATGGGCGTTGATATAGTTAATTTTTTCGGGTTTTACTCCTGCATTTTGTAAAGCTGAGCTTATAGCGTAAGCCTCCGCCTCAGCGGAAGGAGCAGTTTGGTCATAGGCGTCAAAAGACCAGCCGACGCCAGCTAACTCAGCCAGGATTGGCATTTCCCTTTTTTTGGCGTGTTTATAACTTTCCAGGACGACAATTCCTGCTCCTTCGCCATAGATAAAGCCGCTACGATTGAGGTCAAACGGACGGCAAGCTTTAGATGGGTCTTGTTCCCGTGAAAGAGCTCCCAGTATGTCGATACCGGCCATGCCTATAGGGCTTAAACTGGAATCAGCTCCCCCAGCTATCATCACATCTGCATAGCCCAGTCGGATAAAATTCATGGCGGTGCCTATAGCATCAAGCCCTGTAGCACAAAGGCTATTGACGCTGGAATTGGGCCCCTTAGCTCCCAAGAACATCCCTACCTGCATTGCCGCAGCGCTGGGGCCTGATTTGGCTATAAAAAGAGGGTCGACTCTCCTTGGGCCACGTTTCTCAAACAGTTCATTTTGCCTGATAATATAGTCGCTCCCCGCCATGCAGCCGATACTGACTCCTACCCGTTCGGGGCATTCCTGTGTCATATTCAACCTGGCTGATTTTATTGCTTCTCTAGCTGCAGCGATAGCAAAATGAACAGCTCTTGGATTGCGGTCAACTATCTTTGGCCCCATATATTCTATGGGGTCGAATCCCTTTACCTCAGCATCCACTTTCACATAGAATTTCCTGGTGTCGAAGTGGGTGATGGAGCCGATACCCGATTTTCCAGTAACCAGCCCTTCCCAGAACTCCCCCACATTCAATCCCAGTGGGTTAACGGTGCCCATTCCAGTCACTACAACACGGGGCATGCTCAATTTACCTTTCTCCTTTAGAAGTCATCATGGCAAACATCATTACTGGACTTCCTTTGCTGCAATAAAAGGCGCTATAGAGGTGCCTCCGTCAACGATAATCGTTTGTCCTCTTATCATAAAAGCTTCTTCACTGCACAGAAAAGCAACTACCCTGGCTACATCATCAGGGGCGATCATCCTTCCTACTGGTGTTGCCTGGCGATTATCTTTTATCAATCCTTCTTTAATATAAAATTTCAGTGCTTCTGTTTCTACAGCAGAAGCAGCCACGGCATTAACGCAAATGTCCTGGGGTGTTAGCTCTATTGCCAGGTAGCGAGTTAGAGCTTCCAGTGCTGCCTTGGATACTCCTACAACAGCATAAGTGGGCAATACAAATAATGAGCCCAGGCTGGAGATGTTGACTATCTTGCCGTGCCTCCCATCCATTAGCTTGGCTGCCCTTTGAGCACAGAGCAGGGGTGCCCTGGCATTGATGCCCATGGTCCAGTCCCATGCCTTGACATCTATGTCCATTACCGAGCGACCTACGCCTGAGGCGGCGTTGTTAATCAGGATATCCAGATGGCCAAAGCGATTTTCGATCATGTCGAACATTTCATTAATCTTTGCGGGGTCTCCCACGTTGGCTCTGATAAGCTCTGCTTTCACTCCCAGTGATTCAATGTCTTTAACTGTTTGCTCTGCGGCCTCGCGGCGGCGGAAAAAGTTGACGACAATATCAGCACCCTGGGAAGCAAGCTTTAAAGCGGTTGCCCTGCCAATACCCCGTCCGCTGCCAGTGACCAGAGCAAGTTTGCCTTTAAGAGACATGATTAAACTCTCTCCTTTTTTGCAAGGCATTTCTCTACGTAGTCAACAAAATCCCCGAAGGTCTGGAATTTCTGGGCTTCTTCATCGAGAATTTCTATATCAAATTTATCTTCTACTGCTACTAATGCCTGTACCATGTCCAGGGAATCCGCTTTTATGTCCTTAAAGGTGCTCTCCTTGGTCATCAAGTTTTTGTCTACATGTACAATCTTGGCTACTATCTCCTTTATTTGCTCTTCAATCGACATTCGATACCTCCTTTGAAATTTATCTGTGTAATTTCGTGCAGAATTTCTATCTTTACTTTACATTTTGCCCTCTTTTTTCAGTTTCGCCAGCTCCGACTTTAAAGAGCCAACAAGGTCAGTCTCCACAGCATTGCTGGCGCTTGCTATGGCATGAGCAATGTGTGGAGCCCGAGAAGCTCCGTGCGCTATTCTGACAACGCCGTCAATACCCCATAAAATACCACCGCCCATATCCTCGCTTTCATAGCTCAGTTTGCTTACAGGGAATATTTTATTAAATGATAATCTAGCTATGCTACTCACCAGAGGGTGTCCATTCACCTTTCTTTTCATCCAGTTCATGGCATATTTCCCTATACTTTCATAGAATTTGATTATGATGTTGCCCACGAATCCATCGCAAACGATAACATTGGCTCGCCCACTGAGAATATCGTTGCCTTCTATGTTGCCGATAAAATTCAAGTCGCTTTTTTCAAGGAGAGGGTAAGTTTCACGTACCACTTCATTCCCTTTGTTTTTCTCACTTCCTGTGCTCAACAAGCCTACAGCAGGGTTGGCAATGTTAAATATCTTCCTGGCATAGACAGTGCCAGCAACGGCAAATGCTAGGAGCTGATACGGTTTGCAGTCAACATTAGCACCGAAGTCTACGAGTAGTACATCGGGGGCGAAGCTGCTGAGGGGGACACAGATTGCCGGGCGCTCCATCCCTTCCACCATACCCAGGTACTGGATAGCACTAACAGCCGCTGCTCCTGAAGAGCCAGCACCCACTACAGCGTCCGCCTCACCTGCTTTTACCAGCTTTGTAGCCACAGCTATGGAGCAGTTGGATTTACGGCGAATTGCCAGGCTGGGTGGTTCATTTTCTTTAATAACATCGCTAGCCGCAACACAACGGACAGGTAAACTCCTGAAAGAATGATACTTGCCCAACTCCTTTTCTAATACATCCATGAGCCCAACCAGGACAATTTCCACATGGTCTTTTTGTGCAGCCTGAATTGCTCCTTTAACTATCTCTTCGGGGGCGTGATCGCCTCCCATGGCATCGACTGCTATCCTTGTCCTCTTGCTAAGTTCAGGCATTGGCCATCCTTTTTTGAGGTGAAAGTCTGACCGCTGCCCCGCCCATGATTATAGTTTCACCGTTTTGGTTGCAGCATTCGATGCTGCAGTTCACGGATGAAATGCTTTCTTTGTCCTCGACGGAATCGATTTTCCCCGTGGCGGTTATAGTGTCCCCTGGACGTGCTGGCGCTTTAAAGCGAATGGAAAATTTACCTGTGGAATTCCAGTTTCTGCCGAAAGATTGCGTCATCATCTCTGAGGCGTAAGCCAGAATAAGCATGCCGTGGGCTATGGTGCCGCCCAGCGGCGTTTGGGCAGCAAAAGCTTCATCTATGTGGATAGGGTTAAAGTCACCCGAGGCTTCGGCATAAGAATTGATTTTATCCTGGGTGATGCGTTTCACCACAGGGGTAAGAATTTTACCCACACAAATTTCACTGAGCATTTGCCCTCTGAACTGGCAATATTAGAGTTGCCTTCCCTGATTGAATTCCTTCTCCATTTTTATTAAAAACGCTAAGCTCCAATTCTAACATATGCATTGTGCTTCTAGCTAGCTTCCGAATTACCCTGGCATGGCAATTTATTATAGTGCCGATAGGCACTAACTTAAAAAACTCGAACTCCTGGGATGCGTGTATGGTGCCGGGTGGTAATGAAACAGCCCCTGTCATGGCGTTCATGGCACATGCTGCTATAGCCAGAGGAGGAGCATATTCATCATCCGGGCTCCCCACCGCCTTTACATAGCTGGAGATAAATGACGAGGACATCTCATGGGTAGTTACGGGAAATTCATACCCCGTGGTCAACTCATCATAGCTTATAGTTGCCATATTCCTCCGTTTATCTCTGCTGTCAGGTAGAGACAGTTTATTTCGAACCCAGTTGTTACAGCAAGCCCACTGGCTCACTATGTCCAGAGTAGCAGACATAATTGCACCAATTTTGATGCTTGTCAAGCTATGTTAGCACGGCTGGGGTTAAAATCTTAATATTAACGGGGTATGGGGAACAAGTAACATGGTTTATGGCATATAAAGACTGCCCGGAGTATCCACTGTCTATCTTGAACCGGAGCATAAATGTTGTGGCATGTAACGCGTATTGAACTGGTGGGTAATATTAATCTATAATTGGTTCCGTGAGAAACTATGGCTCTTTCAATTTGAATGCCCTGTGGTTTTTGATAATTGCGAATATCTTGATCTTCATTGCTGAGCTGCTAACCGGGGGAGGAAGCGCAGAGCGAAGCTCGCTCATCTTGCTGCTTGGCTTGACGCCGGCATATTTCCCGCACCAGCCTTGGACTATAATAAGCAACCTCTTTGTCCACGCTGGTTTCCGACATATCATGTTCAATATGATAAGCCTGTATTTTCTGGGAAGCTTCCTGCTCAGGCTGGTGGGAGAGAAGGACTTTCTAAGAGTATATTTCGCAGGAGGCGTGTTGGGGAACATCTTATATATCTTGCTGGGCCCTTCCTTTATCCCTGGGGTGGGAGCTTCCGGGGCTATCTTTGCCATGGGCGGAGCCTTAGCCATAATGGTTCCGAAGTTGCGGGTTTTTGTTTTCCCTATACCGATTCCCATTCCACTCTGGATGGCAACCATAATTTTCCTGCTGTTTTCCTTTCTTCCCAGCGTAGCATGGCAGGCTCACCTCGGCGGCTTCGCCCTGGGACTGGCGGCTGGCTATTTCTTTAAGAAGAGAAGGCGGGCTTACTATTTTTGAAATCCAGGTGAAGTCGAAAGACATTTGTTTTAAGAAGTGATGGGCTCAAGGCTGCTCGCTCTGCTATGGGAGTGGGGTGACATCTGTTGGCAATAAGTTGTGGATTGTGACTATTGTCCCATATTGGCTGTTACTAAGAGGCTATTGACTATAGCTGTTGACAGGGTTAGTATAGTAGTGTATAACAATAGAGAAGCAGGATGCAAAAATTATCTTATCTTGTTATCTCGATAAAAAATATAGAGGAGGTTTAGAAATGCCAAGGACGAAATATCCCATATTCAAGTGCCTGCGTCGTGGGCAAAAGGGCTTCACCCTGATCGAGTTGCTGGTGGTAATTGCTATTCTCGGCGTTATCGCCGCTGTGGCTATTCCTAACGTTACCGAGTTCATGGGTAAAGGTGCAGAGGAGGCAAAGGCGGCGGAGCTGCACAATGTCCAGGTGGCGGCAAGCGCTGCGTTGTATCAGGCGACCGCCGATAGTTCTACTTTTGTAACAATTCCTACGCCTTTCGTGGCTGCAAGCTACCAGACAATCAGTGTCGGTGGTACTGCTTACGAAGTGGGGCACTACCTGATAAATGCTACTGAATACACATACACGGTTGATTCTAATGGTACAGTCGTGCAAGCGCCGTAAGGCCTGGTAGCAAGTAAGGCAGGGTTAACGCCTGTCTGTGCATTGGAGTTCTGACCAGAGAGGATGATAGGTCTTAATAAGGGGGGATGCAAAGCACCCCCCTTATTCTCTATGCTTATATCATGCGCCGGGAAGTGGTAGTTTGCCTATTACGTCTTCTATTTCTTTCCTGTCGTGGCAAAATTGGGTCAGGCTCTCCCCTGTGATGGCTCCTTTGAGGTAAAGCTGAGCCAGCGATTGATCCAGCGTTTGCATGCCTTTCTTGTTGCTGTTGCGGATAACGTTGTGGAGCTGGTGAATCTTGCCTTCCCTGATGAGATTTTTCACTGCGACACTTGCCAGCATGATTTCCACCGCAGCTATTCTCCCTGAGCCGTTAGCCCGCGGGACCAGGGCCTGAGATATGACAGCAATGGTAAGGGATGCCAGTCTCACCTGTGCCAGGTATCTCTCGCGTGGTGGAAACAGGTCGATTATTCTTTCCATAGCCTGTGCTGCGTTGGGAGCATGCCCTGTGGTAAATACCAGATGCCCCGTTTCCGCCACGTTGAGCGCTGCGGCGGCGGTCTCCGGGTCCCTCAACTCACCGACAAGTATCACATCAGGGTCCTGCCTGAGGACATGTTTCAAGGCTGATACGAAGGACAGGGTGTCTCTCCCCAGTTCCCGTTGTGTAATGATTGATTTGAGGTTAGGATAGATATACTCGATAGGGTCTTCGATGGTGACTACGTAGCAGGCGCGATGATGGTTTATGTGGTTTATCATGGTTGCCAGTGTAGTGCTTTTGCCGCTTCCAGTAGGGCCCGAAGCTATCACCAGGCCTCTGGGCCGCAAAGCTAATTCCTTGTATAACTGTGGCAACTCCAGCTCATCTACGCTGGGAATTGCAAACGGCAAGAGCCGCAGGGCAAAACTGATTGTCTCACGCTGCTGGGCAACATTGCACCTCAACCTGCCGATGTCGGGGAGAGCATAGCCGAAATCAAGTTCCAGTGTGTCGTGAAATCTCTTTCTTTGCTCTGCTGTAGTTAGCCGGGCAAAGGCCTCGCTTATTTCCTCAGGGGATAACGGCGCTATTTCCTCCACGGGTTCCAGGGCGCCATCTATGCGTAGCATAGGAGGTGAGTTGACCACCATGTGCAAATCCGATGCATCCTTTTCCTTAGCTAATCGAAGCAAATCTACGATGTTTACCATGTATTTTTGTGAAGCTCCCGGGGTATATTTGAGCAGTGCAGGGTTATTTACTGAGCTCCAGGGTAAATTTTGTCTGCTGTTCTTGCTGGCTCATACTGGCAATAAGCACGGAGGCGAACCTGCCGGTGGCTCTCAACTCTCTGGCGTAGTCCAAAACGGCGTCGGGATCGTCAGCCAAGCCATCCACTGTCAGGGTTTCACCGCCAGCGCTTACGGTGAGCGGAGGCTCTATAGCGCCAGATAAACAACTGTTTATCTGAGCCAGGTCGCCATTGATTTCGTCCCTGCTGACGTGGATATCGTCGAGCCTGGCCGCCAAAGCATCTGCAGTGGCTTTTCTGGAGGAGGCTTCCTCAATGAGAGCTGTTATGTCCTCGATTTGAGCGTGGCTGGAGAGAGCCATCTGCTGTACAGTTGCCAGGTTGTGGCGTGAATCAATGACGCGGTTTAAGGTAGCGATATTAGCGAAAGCGCCCAAAGCCAGCAGCACAATGCCAACTGTAATAACGGGCGCGAAGAGAATTTCGGATACAGGGCGAGGCTTGGGAATATAGATTTCAGGGAGGGCATTAAAATTCACCAGGGAATAGGTGATGGCTCCTTTCTCTGAGGCCAGCACTTCCTTAAGAGCTAAGCCAATGTTAGTTGTATATTGGCTTGCGGGGAAATCTTCACTGCCCTCCATGGGGGAAATCAGTAGTTGAACAGTGTGCTCTTGCTTTTCAAATAATAGCTTCCAGCTATCTTGCTGCCCA
>Ga0272441_10000235_pt1 | contig 128540 bp, 113 predicted proteins | sample SSMProp6N_FD_193582 | JGI IMG/M metagenome (GOLD analysis project Ga0272441, IMG submission 193582) | Marine sediment archaeal communities from Little Sippewissett salt marsh, Falmouth, MA, United States - SSM-Prop-6N | ecosystem: Environmental > Aquatic > Marine > Wetlands > Sediment ...
GTGTGCTTTCTCAATAATAAGTTTTTAATATAAAAAAAAGACTCTCTTTGTTAAGAGAGTTTTTTTTTGGGAATAAAAAATGAAAAAAAAAATTATTGTTATCGGCGCGGGTGCCTCTGGAATGATAGCAGCGGGAACGGCAGCGCAAAGGGGTTTTTCCGTAACGGTTTTGGAAAAAAAGAAGAGAGAAGGAATAAAGTTAAGTATTACGGGTAAAGGAAGATGTAACATTACCAATACGGCATCCATGGAAGAATTTATGACGCATTTTGGAAAAAACGGGCGTTTTTTGCGGGATGCTTTTCATTGTTTTTTTAATATGGAGACGATTGATTTTTTTAAAGAGATTGGTGTGGCAACGGTAAAGGAGCGGGGCGGCAGGGTTTTTACCCGGAGCGGGAATGCCGGAGAGCTGGTCTTTTTTCTTTGCCGATGGTTGAAAATGAATAAGGTTTCTGTTTTTAAGCAGGAAAAGGTTAATGATTTGATTATAGAAAAAGACAGGGTTATCGGCGTGTTGACGGAAAAAAGAAAAAAATTTTTTGCCGATGCCGTTATCGTGGCCACCGGAGGAAAAGCGTATCCTCAGACGGGTGCTACCGGGGATGGTTATTATCTGGCAAAGAAATATGGACACACCATAGTGGAGCCGGTACAGTCTCTGGTTCCGTTAAGAATAAAAAAGGAAGGGAATGAAAAATTAAAAAAAGTGAAATTAAAAAATGTAATGGTTTCCCTGTTTGTCCAGGGAAAAAAAAAGAAATCTGTTTTCGGCGAGTTTTATTTTTATGAGAAAGGAATTACCGGTCCAACGGTTCTTTCTTTAAGTAAGAAAATAGTTAATGATTTAAAAAAAAGAAAAAAGGTTTATCTGTCTCTGGATTTAAAGACTGCTTTGGATTTGAAAAAACTGGATAAAAGATTAATCAGAGATTTAGAAAAGTTTAAAAATAGAGAAATTAAAAATATAATGCGGGAACTTATTCCTGTCGGTATGATTGATTTTTTTATACGCCGAACCGGGATTGATTCTTTAAAAAAAGGATCTGAAATAAGTTCAAGGGAAAGAAAAAAAATAAAAGAAAATCTAAAAAATTTTAATATAGAAATAGACGGATATGGTCCTTTTGAAGAAGCGATAATTACTTCCGGCGGTATAAGCATTCGGGAAATAAATCCAAAAACAATGGCATCCAGAAAAATAAAAAATTTGTTTTTTTGCGGTGAGGTAATTGATGTTGATGCAGATACCGGTGGATTTAATCTTCAGGCTGCTTTTTCTACCGGGCGCTGTGCGGGGTTGGGCTGTTTGAAAAATTGAATTTTTTTAATAAAAAAGATGGCTTAATTTTAATTTTCTGATATAAAAAAAATAGCTTGTTTTAATTTTCTGAAAGTTAAAAAAACTATATAATAATTATAATTATATATATGAAAAATATATAATTTTAAATATTAATAAATAAAAGGAGGAGTAAAAATGAAAAAAATTAAATTTTCAATGTTTTTTGTTTTTTGTTGTTTTGTTTTTCCATCCTGTACCCCGCCGACGGTTGTTCCGGAATATGAGACTTCTGTTTCTCAGTTTTTAAATGATATGAGAGAATATCTGGAACAGAAATTTGAAGCACAGACTGGTTCTCAGTTGAGAACTATTTCTGCCGATTTTAATGAAAAAATTTACGATCTTCAGGGACTGACGATTCTGGCTTTCGGTGAAGAACAGCTGCAACTGCTTCTTTCTTCATATGAAAGCGAAAAAATGGTCAGTGCTGCTATCAGCTCCTTTGAAGTTCCACCGAATTCCGATAGTTTTTCCGATTGTGCTTTTGTTGTTCGGCCCAATGCCAATCTGAGGGCGCCGATTATGCACGGTGATGCGCTGAAATATTTGGGGGGCATGGGCGGAAAATTAAGCATGGATTTTTACATGGTCAATCCGGCGATCGACAATGATACAATAGATGTTTTTTTCGGTGCGGAAACAGATACCCTTGAAAATGCCCTGGCTCTGGTTGAAGAGTGGCGGGTGACGGAAAGCAGCAGTTTTACGGAGCATTTAAATAATTATAAAACAAAATATCGGCTGGAAATAGAAGATCCGGGCCGGGACAATGCTTCGGCGATTCAGAGATACACAACGGCGGCTTACACCGCCTTTACCATGTATGTGGATGCTTACTTGAACAGTTTGAATAGTTTATCGGCTGAAGATAATCAAACGCTGATGCAGGCTAATATTACCGGAATGAGTCAGTTTATTGAAAACCAGGTGGAAAATGATTTTGTTTATCAGATGGGCAGTATGATTCTAGGGGATGAGCTGGACAGTTATTTTCTGGATGCTTTCTGGCGGGAAGATGTTTATTTTACTGAATAATTTTAACGGTAAAAAATAAAAAAAACCGGGGATGTCCCCGGTTTTTTTTGGCTGTTTTGTCATGAAAAAAATAAATGATCAGAACTGGAAAAAATTTTTTATAGATTTGGCGGAACAATCCGGTCTTATATTAACGGATAACCAGGCTGTTCAGTTTGAAAAGTATCTTGTTTTACTGGAGGAATGGAACAGAAAAATAAATATTACTGCAATAAAAAATCGCAAACAGGTGGTCATTAAGCATTTTCTGGATTCTCTTTTAATGTTAAATTATGTATCTTTATCCGGTAAAATCGCAGATATTGGCAGTGGCGGCGGGTTTCCGGGAATTCCCCTTAAAATTTTTTTTCCGGAACTCGATGTAGTATTGATGGAACCCGTCCGAAAAAAGGCCAGTTTTTTGCAGACGGTAATTTACGGTTTAAATCTGAAAAAAATATCCGTTTTCAATAATCGGGCAGAAGATTTTCCGGAAAAGAATTTTTTTGATTTTACGCTCTCAAGAGCAGTTTCAACCCTTAACCGGTTCTGTGAAATATCTTTGCCAATTTTGAAATCCGGCGGTTTCATGGTGGCGTTAAAAGGAAAAGAAACCGCATCAGAGGAAGAAGCTTTGAAGATTTTTGAAAAACAGATAAGATGTGTTGAAAAAAAATGTTTTAATCTCCCCTTGAACAGTGGTCGAAGAAGCATTATCGTCCTTCAGAAATGTTTCACGTGAAACACTCGAAAAAAGAGTCTAACCCGTAGTTTTTTCTTTAAAAAAACACCTTTCTGTGATATAAAAATACCAGTTTTCACCGGTTCCAAAAATCTCTTTTTCCCCGACTGGGAACCCCAAAAAACAATAAGTTTTTTCAGTTACTTATATTAAAACCACGGGTTTTATGAAAGACTGTTTTTTAATACATAAAACAAAGAGATCTTTCCTTTTTCAAGCAAAACAAAAAAACCTTATTTTTTAGCAGGATTCAGGAGGGTTATGACGGGAAAAATCGTTTGTATTGCCAACCAGAAAGGCGGTGTCGGAAAAACGACAACTGCGGTCAACCTTGGAACCTCTCTTGCTCTTCAGAAAAAGAAAACCCTGATTGTTGATATAGATCCTCAGGGAAATGCCGGCAGCGGTATGGGAATGGAAACGCGCGAAGACGGAAATATCTACCATGCGCTTGTTCTGGAAAGAGACCTGAAGACCATCATTCAAAAAACAAACCTTGAAAACCTTTTTTTTCTGGCATCCACCATAGATCTGACCGGCGCGGAAATCGAACTGGTAAATCTTCCGCAAAGAGAATTCCGCCTGCGACGAAGCCTGGAACCGGTCAAAGATCATTTTGATTTTATTATTATTGACTGTCCACCGTCTTTAGGTCTTTTAACCATCAATGCGCTGGTTGCGGCGGATTCGGTTCTGGTTCCCCTTCAGTGTGAATATTATGCCCTGGAAGGATTGAGCCAGCTTTTAAATACCATAAAGCTGGTCAAAAACGGACTGAACCGAGAATTGACCTTGGAAGGAATTTTACTGACCATGTTTGATAAGAGAAACAGACTTTCCCACCAGGTTGCCGGAGATATTATGAAACATTTTTCCACGCGCGTTTTTGAAGTTGTTATTCCCAGAAATGTCCGGTTGGCGGAAAGTCCGAGCCACGGTCTGCCGGTCTATTTTTATGATAAACAGTCTTCCGGGGCAAGATCCTATATGGAGCTGGCCAGACAGTTTTTGAAAAAAGAAGGGGATGAATCATGACAAAAAAAAGAGGGCTGGGAAAAGGACTCGGTGCATTGATTCCCGATTTTGACGAAAACACTCTGGGAAAAAGCCCAACGGAAAAAAAAGAGGGGCTGATTTATCTTCCGGTTGATAAAATTACCACTAATCCGAATCAACCGCGAAAACAGTTTTCAGAATCAGAAATAACAGAACTTTCCCTTTCCATAAAAGAAAGCGGGATTTTACAACCGCTTCTGGTCAAAAAAACCGGGCAGGGGTATGAATTGATCGCTGGAGAACGCAGGCTCCGCGCCGCACACAAGGCCGGGCTGCTGGTTGTTCCGGTCATTATCAGGGAAGCGGATGAAAAAACCAGTCAGGAAATCGCATTGATTGAAAACATTCAAAGAAAAGACCTGAATGTTATCGAACAGGCGGAAGCCTATCAGGGTTTGATTCAGCGCTATCAGTATACCCAGGAAGATATTTCCAAAAAAATGGGCAAGAACAGAACGGTAATTACCAATGCCTTGCGACTGTTAAAACTGCCCGAAGAAATAAAAAAAGATCTGCTGAAAGAAAAAATCTCCATGGGTCACGCCAGAGCATATCTGGGGGTGGAGACTGTTTCCGTGCAAAAGGAAGCGCACAAACAGGTGCTGAAAAAAAGCCTTTCTGTGCGGCAGACGGAGAACCTGATTAAAAAACTGAAAACGGCAAAAAAGACAAAAACCGGAAATAAAAGACCGGAAGCAGAACAGATTCAAAATGAGTTCATTATTAACGAATTGCAAAAAAGGTTTTCAACTAAAGTAAAGATAATAAAAAAAGGTAAAAAAGGCAATATAATAATAGAATATTATTCAGAAGAAGATTTTAACAGAATTTATGATGTTTTAAGGGGTTATAAATAATGACCACAGAAAAAAGCATAAAAACAACAAAAAAAGAATATTCTGCCGAAAACATAAAGGTCTTGGAAGGTCTGGAAGCCGTGAGAAAAAGACCGGCTATGTACATCGGATCAACGGATGTTCAGGGCTTGCACCACCTGGTTTATGAAGTGGTCGATAATTCCATAGACGAAGCTATGGCCGGATACTGCGACAAGATCGCGGTCATGATTCATCTGAACGGCACTATCTCCGTAACGGACAATGGTAGAGGAATTCCCGTGGACATGCATCCCACGGAGAAAAAGTCTGCGGCGGAAGTTGTCATGACCATGCTCCATGCCGGCGGAAAGTTTGATGATACGGCCTATAAGGTTTCGGGCGGGCTTCACGGCGTCGGGGTTTCCGTGGTCAACGGCCTCTCCGAGCATATGGAGGTAGAAATCTGGAAAAACAACAAGGTCTATTTTCAGGCCTATGAGCGGGGCGTTCCCAAGGCACCGCTGGAAACCATCGGCAGCACAAAAAAATCCGGCACCAAAGTCGTATTTAAACCGGATTCGGAAATTTTTGAAACAAGCACTTTCAGCTTTGATACCCTTTCACAGCGTCTGCGGGAACTGGCTTTTTTGAACAAGGGTCTTTCCATTACCATTGAAGATGAACGTACGGAAAAAAAACATGCGTTCTGCTACAAGGGCGGCATTATTTCTTTTGTTGAGTTTTTAAATAAAAATAAAAACACCCTTTATCCCAAGCCCATCTATATTTCCGGAGAAAGAGACCGCGTTGCCGTGGAAATCTCTTTTCAGCATAACGACAGCTACACGGAAAATGTTTTCACCTTTGCCAACAATATCAACACCCATGAAGGGGGCAGTCATTTAAGCGGATTCAAATCCTCTTTAACCCGCACGGTAAACACCTACGTGATCAACTCCAAGGCCGCCAAAAACCTCAAAGGATCGCTGGACGGCGATGACATTCGAGAAGGTCTGGCCTGCGTGATCAGCGTCAAGATTCCCGATCCCCAGTTTGAGGGTCAGACGAAAACAAAACTGGGAAACAGCGAGGTCAAGGGAATCGTTGAAAGCCTGGTGAATGAAAAACTGTCTGCCTTCTTTGAGGAGAACCCTGCCGTTGCCAATAAACTGATTTCAAAGGCCATTGATGCCGCCCGGGCCCGGGAAGCGGCCCGCCGGGCCAAAGATCTGACCCGGCGAAAGTCGGCGCTGGACAGCGGTTTTCTTCCCGGCAAGCTGGCCGACTGTCAGGAAAAGGATCCGGCCCATGCGGAGCTTTATCTGGTGGAGGGGGATTCGGCCGGCGGGTCCGCCAAACAGGGTCGAGACCGGAGAAATCAGGCTATTTTGCCGCTGAAAGGAAAAATTCTCAATGTCGAGAAAGCGCGTTATGACAAGATGCTTCAAAACGAGGAAATCAAAACCATCATTACCGCGCTGGGAACCGGTATCGGCAAGGATGATTTTAATATTTCAAAACTCCGTTATCACCGGGTGATCATAATGACCGATGCCGATGTTGACGGTTCCCATATTCGGACCCTGCTGCTGACCTTTTTTTTCAGGCAGATGCCCGGACTGATTGAAAGAGGAAACCTGTTTATTGCGCAACCGCCGCTGTTTCGCGTGAAAAAAGGAAAACAAAAAGCCCGGTATATTGAAGATGAAGCAGCTCTCGAGAATTACCTTCTGGAAAGCGGTATCAACGGAACCCGGGTCAGCTCGAAAACAAGCAATACGGTTTTTTCCGGACAGAAACTGATGCAGTTTGCGAAAAAGGCGGTTCTGTTTGAAAAAACAATTGCCAAAATGGAAAAACGGGGTCTGGATAAAAATATTTTAAGCGCGTTGGCCATTGAAGGAAAATTCAACAAGGATACCCTGAAAAAGAAAGAAGGGATCAAGGAACTCCTGGATAATTTGAAAGACCATGCCAGCCTGTTTTACAAATATGTCACTCCGGCACATTTTGAACTGGAAACAGACGAGGAGCATAACGGGTATTCACTGAAATGCACCAGCAGGACGGACAGAAAAATCAAGGAAATGGTCATTGATTTTGAACTGCTGATTTCACCGGACATGGTAGAGCTGAAAAAAATTGCCGCGACCTTTAAAACCCTCGGCAACCCACCCTTTACCATCGAAGAGGACGGCCGGGAAAAAGAGGTCCACACCCTTTCGGAGGTGCTGGCCTATATTCTGGAACAAGGACGGAAAACGCAGGACATTCAGCGCTATAAAGGACTGGGGGAAATGAATCCGGAACAGCTGTGGGAAACAACCATGGATCCGGAAAACCGCCGAATGCTCAAAGTCAGCGTGGAGGACGGTGTGGAGGCGGAAAACATCTTTACCATTCTGATGGGAGACCAGGTGGAACCCAGAAGAGATTTTATTTACGATAACGCGCTTTACGTAACGAATCTGGATATTTAAACGATCAGAACGCACGGCCGAAACAGCTGGAGAAAGAAATGGAAACACAGATCAAATCAGACATTCCCGTAAACATTGAAGATGAAATGAAAAAGTCCTATCTGGACTATGCCATGAGCGTTATCATCGGCCGGGCCCTGCCGGATGTTCGGGACGGGCTGAAACCGGTGCACCGCAGGATTCTTTTTGCCATGAACGACATGGGATTGCAGCGGAACAAACCCTATAAAAAATCGGCACGCGTGGTGGGAGATGTCATCGGTAAGTATCATCCACACGGTGACAGCGCGGTTTACGATACCATTGTGCGCATGGCTCAGGATTTTTCCCTGCGGAATCCGCTGGTTGACGGACAGGGAAATTTCGGTTCGATGGACGGAGATTCGCCGGCCGCCATGCGGTATACCGAAGTCCGCATGACCCATCTGTCTTCGGACCTTCTGGCGGACCTGGATAAAGACACGGTGGATTTTATTCCCAACTATGACGACACCCTTCAGGAACCGTCGGTGCTTCCCTCCCGCGTTCCCAACCTGCTGCTGAACGGATCCTCGGGTATTGCTGTGGGAATGGCCACCAATATTCCGCCCCACAACCTGGGAGAGCTGGTTGACGGACTGGTTGCCCTGATTGACAACCCGGAGCTGGACACGGATGAACTTTTAAAACACATTCCCGGTCCTGATCTTCCCACCGGGGCCTATATTTACGGTCGCGAGGGAATCATTTCCGCGTACAAGACCGGTCGGGGCATTATAAAAATAAGGGCCAAGGCCTTTATTGAAAAACAGAAAAAAAATGACCGGGAAAGCATTATCATTTCGGAAATGCCCTATCAGGTCAACAAGGCCCGCCTGATCGAAAAGATTGCGGAACTGGTCCAAAACAAAAAAATCGAGGGCATTTCGGATATTCGCGATGAATCCGACCGGGACGGTATTCGTGTGGTCATCGACCTGAAAAAGGATGCCATCGGCCGGGTGATTCTGAACAAGCTGTACAAGCTGACCCAGATGCAGGTTGCCTTCGGTATTATTTCCCTGGCCATTGTCAAGGGTCAGCCCAGGGTGATGACCCTGAAAGAAGTTTTAAACCATTTTATCGCGTTCCGGAAAGAGGTGATAACCCGTAGAACGCTTTTTGAGCTGAAAAAAGCGGAACACCGGGCCCATATTCTGGAAGGTCTCAAAATCGCACTGGATAACCTCGATGCCATTATCAAGCTGATCCGGGGGTCGGCATCACCCGCGGTGGCCAAGGAAGGCCTGATGAAAAAATTCCGGTTAACCGATATTCAGGCTCAGGCGATTCTCGATATGCGATTGCACCGGCTGACCGCTCTGGAGCAGGACAAGATCAACGCGGAATATGCCGAGGTCATACAGCTGATTGAACGGCTGAAACAGATTTTGTCAAACGAGAAACTGCTGCTGGAGATTGTTGTTAATGAACTCAAGGCGCTTAAGGAAAAATATGCCGATGCGCGGCGCACGGAAATCATAGCCCAGACCGAAGAAATAAATGTCGAGGATATGATTGTTGAAGAAAATATGATTATCACGGTTTCAAACAGCGGTTATATCAAACGAAATCCGGTGAGTCTCTACCGGACCCAGCTGCGCGGCGGTAAAGGGGTTACCGGAATGACCACCCGGGAAGAGGATTTTGTGGAAAATCTTTTTGTGGCATCCACCCATGCCTATATCCTGGTGTTTACCGACAAGGGCAAGGTTTACTGGATTAAAACATATGAAATTCCCCAGGCCGGCCGGGCGGCGCGGGGGAAGGCGATTGTCAACCTGCTGAACCTGTCTCAAAATGAAAACATTTCCGCCGTGCTGCCGGTGAACAGTTTTGAGGAAGGCGGATATGTCATTATCGCGACCCGCAAAGGTATCATCAAAAAAACGGATCTCAAAGCCTACAGTCGGCCCCGCGCCAACGGCATTGCAGCGATTTCCCTGGATGCGGATGATGCCATCGTGGGGGTTGAAATTACCGATGGTGAAAGAGATGTTTTTCTCGGCACCCAAAAGGGCATGGCCATTCGCTTTAGAGAAGCAGATGCCCGTCCCATCGGCCGGGTTTCCCGCGGGGTGAAGGGAATTACCCTGTCAAAAGGCGATGAAGTGGTGGGCATGGAGATTGTCCGCGGTGATTCAACCATTTTAACCCTGGCCGAGAAAGGTTATGGAAAAAGAAGCAATATCTCCGAATACCGTCGCCAGAGCCGGGGCGGCAAGGGGATCATTACCATAAAGACGGATGAAAGAAACGGTGACGTGGTCGGCATCAAGCAGGTGACGGAAGAAGACAACCTGATGATCATTACCAGCAAGGGAAAAGTTATTCGAATTTCTGTTCATAACATTTCCGTCATCGGCCGCAACACCAAGGGGGTGCGGCTGATCAATGTGGATCCGGAGGAAAAGGTTGTGGCGGTTACAAGACTGGCAGAAGGATAACCTGTTATCATTGGAAGGAACAATGCAGAACCGAAACTATAAAATAGGCGTGGTCGGTGCCGGAAGCTGGGGCACGACCCTTGCGGCGGTGGCGCGGGACCGGGGACACGATGTGACCCTTTGGGTTTATGAAAAAGAACTTCTCGAGATTTTGAACCGCCGGCATATCAACACATACTATCTTCCGAATATTGAACTGGACCGGGGACTTCATTTTACTACCCGCCTGAGAGAGGCCCTTGAAGATAAAGCGCTTGTTTTTTGGGTAACTCCGGTCCGGGTCTTCCGTGAAATGTTTAAACAGGGCATGTCTTTTTTTGCCGCGAAAACCATTCATGTCTGTGCGTCCAAGGGAATTGAAAACGAAAGCCTGAAACGGATCTCGCAAATCGCGGAAGAAACCTGCCCCCGGCTTGCGGAAAAAGGGTTTGTGATTCTTTCCGGACCCAGTTTTGCCAAGGAAACCAGCAAAAAAATGCCGACGGCTGTTGTCGTGGCTTCCCGGGATCGGAAAAGCGCGGAAACGGTTCAGGCGGCCCTGGCCACCGATTATTTCAGGACCTATACCAGTGAAGACGTGATCGGTGTTGAATTCGGCGGCGCGCTGAAAAATGTTATTGCCGTTGCGTCCGGAATTGTTGAAGGCCTGGGGTTTGGCAACAACACCCGGGCGGCATTGATTACCCGCGGGCTGGCCGAGATTACCCGGCTGGGTGTCCATTTGGGTGCGGATCCGAGAACCTTTGCCGGACTTTCAGGCATGGGAGATCTGGTCCTGACCTGTAACAGCAGTCTCAGCCGAAATTTCACAGTGGGAAAAGAGATCGGTCAAGGCCGGACCCTGGATGACATTCTGGAGAAAATGAACATGGTTGCGGAAGGGGTTTACACGACAAAGGCGGCCGATTCCCTTGCAAAAACCAACGGGATCGAAATGCCGATAGTCGGAGAAGTTTATGCAGTTCTTTTTGCAAACAAAAATCCCCGGCAGGCGGTAAAAGACCTGATGCGCCGGGATCTGACAAAAGAAAACGTTTGACAAGAGACGGACCCGTATTGAAAAACAGGATTATCTATCAATATATTTTTAAAGAACTGTTGGGTCCTTTTAGCCTGGGGCTTCTGGTTTTCACCTGTATTCTTTTGATGAACAAGGTTCTGAAACTGATGGACCTGGTTGTCAACAAAGGGGTGAGCCTGGGCGAGGTCGGTGCGCTGGTGGCCTATCTGCTGCCCTCCTTTCTGGTCCTGACCATACCCATGTCGGTGCTTCTGGCGGTTCTGATTGCCCTGGGCCGGTTTTCGGCCGATTCCGAGATCGTTGCGATGAAAGCTTCGGGAATCAGTCTTTACCAGCTGGTTCCGCCCTTTGCCCTTTTTTGTGTCATCGGGTTTCTGTTGACCAATACCCTCACCCTTTTTTTACTGCCCCGGGGGAACTTTGCTTTCAAGCAGCAGTTGACCCGTTTTGCGTCCAGCCACACGATGGTCGGATTGAAAGCCGGGGTATTTAAAGACGCTTTTGATGAGGTGGTTCTTTATATAAACGATTACGACCGCAGACAGAACCTGATCAAAGGAATTTTTATTTCCGACCGAAGAGATCCGGAACACCCGGCTGAAATTTCCGGGAAAAAAGCCCGGCTTTTACAGGGGAAAGACCCCTCGGAAATTGTTCTTCAGATTTTCGACGGCAGTCTTCACAAATATGACAAAAACTCAGGAGATTATCAGTACCTGATTTTCAATACCTATGAAATGGACATCGCGCTGAATGGTTCGCAAAAACAGCGCAGAATCCGATATCGGGAAATGGGCCTGTTTGAACTGTTCGAAAAAACACGGGCGGATTATGTTTCTCCCAGAGTCCGGGTTGAGATTCAGCAGCGCTTTGCTTTTCCTTTTGCCTGCCTGGTTTTTGGCCTCCTGGGCCTGCCGCTGGGGGTGTACTGGCGGCGCGGCGGCAAAGCGTACGGGTTTGTTCTGAGTATTTTGATTGTTTTTTGTTACTATATTCTTTTGAGTTTTGGCGAAAACCTGGCAAAGAACGCCTATATCTCTGCTTTTATCGGTATCTGGCTGCCGAACGTGATTTATGCGGGGGTGGGGGTGGTTCTTTTTCGAAAGGCTGCCCGTGAGGAACCGTTCTTCCTGCAGAAGGAACTCCAGAATAAACTGATTAATTTTTTGACCTGGCTAAAAGAAAAACTGGAAAAAAACCGGAAAAAACTAAAAGAGTCAAAAGCAATCCTTTCCGGGGCTACCGGAAATCTTCAGCCGGGGCAACCACCGGCCGCAGGTTCTGTTCCGGCGCCGGGTAGGTCTCGAGAAACAGAAGCCGGTCCTTTTCATGGCAACACCATTTCAAAAAGTTTTCATAGACCCGGCTGCAAACAGTACCATGCTAAAAACAGCACACAATGTTTTGCCCGCCGGGAAGAAGCGATAAAAGCCGGATACCGGCCCTGCCGAAAATGTGATCCCTAACAGAAAGTAACCCAACGTGCTGGTCATCACACGATATTTTACAAAAGAGTTTTTGAAAATTCTGGGACTTTGTCTGTCCGCTTTTATCGCGCTTTATCTCCTGGTGGATCTTTTTGAACGTCTCGACGATATTATTGAAAACCACACCTCTTTTTCTCATGTGGTTCAATATTGTCTTTACCAGATTCCCATGATCATCTATCAGGTTTTGCCCCTGGGGGTGCTTTTATGTACTTTTCTGACCATCGGCGGATTTGTTAAAAACAATGAAATTACCGCACTCAAGGCGCATGGAATCAGCCTGTTCCGCGTGCTGAAGGTTTTTATTTTTATTGCGTTTTTGTTGAGCGTTTTTTCTCTTTTTTTGCAGGAATTTGTTTTGCCGCAGGCCAACCGGCAGGTCAAGCGAATTAAAAACGTTTATATCAAGGGGAAAAAAGATCCGACGCTGGTCAAGAAAGAACAGTTCTGGTTCAGAAGCCGGGACAAAATATGCAAGGTCGGTTTTTATGATTTTCAGACAAAGACGCTGCATCATGTCCATTTGTTCTTTTTTGATGCCGAGTTCAATCTCAGGAAAAAAATAGTGGCGGAAAAAGCCGTCTGGAAAGAAACCAACTGGCTGTTTTACAACGGCAGAGAACGGCGCTTTCAAAAAAACGGTGAAATGGTTCTGACCCGGTTTGAAAAACGCCGGCTTGCTTTTGAAAAACAGCCGGAAGATTTTGAGGCCTTCCGCAAGGAAAGCGAAGAAATGAGTTTCACGGAAATTCGGCGTTATATCCGCAAAACAAAACAGGAGGGGTATCCGACCGCGGCTTTTGAGGCGGATATGCACGCGAAAATATCTTATTCTTTTATTTGTATTATTATGGCTATTTTGGGAATTCCCTTTTCGCTAATGATCGGCCGCAGCGGCGGCATGGCGATGGGCATCGCCATCAGCCTTGCCCTGGGGTTTGTTTACTGGACCTTTTTTGCTTTCTGTCTTTCCCTGGGCCAGGGCGGGGAACTGAGCCCGTTTGTTTCCGCCTGGTCGGCGAACCTGGCGTTTGCTTTTCTGGGTCTTTATCTTTTTCAGCATGTGCGGCAGTGAAGAAATATTTGGATGAGAGAATTTTTTAAGATGGTGCATCCCAAAAACCGTAAAAGATGATAAATAAAAAGCCGGGCTCTGAGAGCCCGGCTTTTTATTTGAAAAACCCCCCCTTTTTGGGCGGATCACCCGGCGCCGGTGCGCCGGCCGCCTGTTTCAGTTTGTGCAGCTGGAGCCCCATGGTTTTCAGCTGTTCGTCTTTTTCCTTGAGTTTTTCAATCGCTTCCTTTGCCTGGGTCTCGATTGCCTTGATATGGTCGTTCCGTTTGGTGATTTCCTGTTCAAGGGCGGCAATCCGGGTTTTGTATTTTTCCTCCATTTCTTTTTGCTTGGCGGAAAAAGCTTTTACCTCGAACTCATATTTCTTTTTTATTTCGATATAGTCCTTGATGATGGAAAAATCAGAACTGGATTGCTGCTCCTCCATTGCGGTCTCCTTTATGAAAAGAAATATCTCCGTTTTCACTGATCCCCATTTTGTCCATCTCGAGCTTAAACTCGCTGGGCAAAAGTGTTGTGCGAAGGGCGTCTGCATAAGAGACTTTTTTGTTCGCGATCAGGGCAATCAGGGACTGTTCGATGGTTTGCATTCGGTGAAGACTGACCGAATTTTCAATCTCATTTCGAATGTCGTTTATTTCATTACTGTCAATCAGGTTTTTGATTCGTGGTGTTTTAATCAAAACCTCGACAGCCGCTTTTCGGCCCTTGCCGTCGATGGCCGGGACCAGGCGCTGGAAAAGAGAAGCAATTAAAACGTCGCCGATCTGCCGGCGAATCTGTTCCCGAACCTCTACCGGAAAGGTGTCCACGATTCTGGAAATGGCTTCATAAGAGCTGTTGGCATGTACCGTGGCAAAAACAAGATGCCCGGTTTCTGCGGCATTGAGCGCGGTGGTCATGGTTTCGATACTTCTGATTTCTCCGATCAGCATGACATCCGGATCCTGGCGCATGGCGTTTTTGAGTGCGGCCTCATAGTTCACGGTATCGACCCCGACTTCTCTCTGGGTAATAAAGGAACGTTTGTCCCGGAACAGAAACTCGATCGGATCCTCGATGGTGACCACATGAACACTCTGGGTTTCATTGATATACTGAAGCATGGCGGCCAAGGTTGATGATTTTCCGGAACCGGTAGGGCCGGCAACCAGGACGAGCCCCTGGGGCTTGTCCAGAAAAGTTTTCAGAACCGGTGGCAGGTCGAGAGATTCAATGGTGGGAATATCGGTGGCAATATTTCGAAAAACCATGGCAATGGTTCCGCGCTGGTAAAAAAGATTGAGACGAAAACGCTTGAATCCTTCGATGGAATAAGAAGAATCCACCGCAAGATCTTCCTCCAGAATTTTTTTCTGTTTTTCGGTCAACACCAGGTCTTTTAGCTCGGACAGCAGCGGAACACTTAATTTTTCATCACCGTACTGGTGAAGCACACCGTTAATCCGGAGAAGCGGCGGAGCGCCGACCCGCAGATGCAGGTCGGAGGCCTTTTTTTCGTACATGGTGTTTAACAGTTGATCCAGATTCATAGCCGTTGGTTTTGGTTGGTTATGAAAATAATTATTATTTAAAAAAATCGAAAATTCAATAGAAAAAGCACAACTTATAAAAATTTAGCCTTAAAAAAGAAACCCTCCCCCAAAAAGCAAAAAAAACGCTTCTGGATTTTATAGAAATTGACATTAGATTAAAAATAATCGAAAATTTTATGGTAAACTAAAATACCGGAGCAGACAAAATGGCCGCCGGAGCTGATTTTCAGCTTGCGGAGGAAAGTCCGGGCACCGCAGGGCGGGATGGTCGCTAACAGCGACTGGGGGCGACCCCAAGGAAAGTGCCACAGAAAATATACCGCCCGGAGATTCGTCGACGGGTAAGGGTGAAAAGGTGAGGTAAGAGCTCACCAGTGTTCCGGGTGACCGGAACAGCTTGGTAAACCCCATCCGGTGCAAGACCAAATAGAAGAACGCGAAAAAACAGTTGTTTTTTCAAAAGGCGGCCCGTCTTTATGTTCTCGGGTAGGTTGCACGAGGCGTCTGGCAACAGGCGTCCCAGCTGAATGGCCATTACCTGATGTTATCAGGAACAGAACCCGGCTTACTGTCTGCTCCGGTATTTTTTATTGTGTTATGGAAATAAAGCGGAAAAGGAACCTTTAAATGGAAAAAAGTGAAAAGGAAAAATGCGGAATCAGCCGGCAGGAAGCCTTTGCTTTGATGAAACAGTATCTGCCGCAGGACAATATGCAGAAACATTCCCTGGCCACGGAAGCGGTTATGCGTGCGTTGGCGGAAAAACTGGGGTTTGACCCGGATGTCTGGGGCATCGCCGGGCTTCTGCACGATCTGGACTACGCGGAAACCAAAGACCGGATGGAAAAACACGGCCTGGTTACGGAACAGATCCTGAGGGAGAAAGGGGTTGCTCGGGAAATTACCGATGCCATCAAAAGCCATAACGCCGATAATCTCGGGTTTAAACGGCAGGCAGTGTTTGAACATGCCATCACCTGCGCCGAATGCATCACCGGCATGATTGTGGCCACCACCCTGGTGTACCCGGACAAAAAAATTGCCGGTGTCAAGCCCAAGTCCATTACCAAGCGGATGAAACAGAAGGAGTTTGCCCGGAGCGTCAACCGGGATTACATTCGGGAATGTGAACAGATCGGCATCCCCCTGGCCGATTTTGCCGTGCTGAGCCTGGAGGCCATGAAGGGGATCGGTGAAGAGCTGGGGCTTTAGATCCGTAACCGAAACCAAACGGCAAAACGATTGATATTTTTCAAACCCGATGTACGCGCTTATCGGTGCTGCCGCAGGCCTTGTTTTTTCCATCCTGATTGTGGGTGTTCTTTTCCTGGCTTGGCCGAGGCGGGGAAAACCGGGCATCAACACGGAGACGGTCTTTTGTCCGGCGTGTGGAGAGAAAATGCCGAAAACCAGAACCCCGAAAACCCTGGACCCGGTATTGTGGGGCGGTTGAACCTGTCCCGGCTGCGGCATGAAAATGGACAGGTACGGGGTCAAAATTGAATAGGGGGGCTTATGCACGAAAAAATAATTGCAACCGTTCAGGATATCCTGAACCCCGAAAAACCGCTGGTGGCGATAAAGACCTTTACCGAAGTTCCGGACCAGATTCCGGCCTATGAGGACAAGGCCTTTCCCGGTACCTGTACCCAGGTGGGAGAGGTGCTTGAAACCGGCCGAACCTTTTACATTCAAACCGGAAATGTTTACTGTACCGGTGGGGTGCTGGCCACCGGTATCCTGAAGCCACCCGCGGAACAGGAATGCCGAAAGCTGACCGAGATGCACCTGGCCATGACCAAAGATTACTGTGACATTGATACGGCCATGAAAAACCGAAAAGCGGTCGATGCCGGAATTCCCCGTCCCGAAAAACGGAACCGGGCCGCGCAGATCGGTCTTTTAAAAGACATTGAAAAACCGGACATCGTTATTCTGTTTTGCACGCCGAAAGCCGCCGATGTTTTGAGCCGGGCCTATTCGTACCGGGCCGGTGAACCCATAACCGGTTTCGGCAGTACCGGCGGTTGTAATGTGGTGATCCAGTATCCGTATGTTTTCAACAAACCGGTGTTTACCTACAGCGATGTGGCCTGGCGCAAATTTACCCGAATGGCCGACCATGAGCTGACCATGAGCTTTCCCTATACCTGCCTGGCAAAAACAGTTGAAGATCTGCCGGTAGTGGCGGAGCTTTACGCGCATTATGCCGAGGGCATGGATGTTTAATTCTCCTGGCGCTTTTCGGGGAAAATAAAAAAGGGATGCCGGAAATCGGCACCCCTTTTTGTTTGATGGAATAAGCAACTACTTGACCGGTTTCAGTTCCACCCGGCGGTTTTTGGCCCGGCCGTCATCCGTATCGTTGGTGGCGATGGGCCGGGTCAGGCCGAAACCTTTCGCCGTCATTCTTTCGGCGGCAATGCCCTTTTCCGCCAGATAGGCTTTTACTGCGGCCGCGCGGCGTTCGGACAGTTTCTGGTTGTACGCGGCGCTGCCCACATTGTCGGTGTGGCCGCATATCTTAATGTTCAGCTCCGGGTTTTTATTCAGTACCCCAGCCACTTCGTCCAGCCTGGCGGCAAAGGCGGACTTGATATCACATTTGTCCGTGTCGAAATTCACACCTTCCAGCATCCAGCAACCGTCGCTGTTCACTTTTGCCCCTTTCGGGGTTCCGGGACATTTGTCCAGGTAATCCGGCACGCCGTCCCCGTCGGTGTCTTTCGGGCAACCGTTTTCATCCACCGCAACACCTGCGGGTGTGTTCGGACACTGATCCAGATCGTCCGTTACGCCATCCCCGTCGGTGTCTGCCGGACAGGCTTCCTCCTCGCAGACGATGATTTTATCTAAAAATCCCTGCATGCTGGCACAGCCGGAAAAGAACAGGACCAGAGCGGCTAAGATGATTAAAAAGAACAACTTTTTCATTTTTTCTCCTTTCGATATAAATTTTATTTCATATTATAAAATGTATAAAAGTTTATTGTCTACATGATTCATAAATACCATATTTAATTTCAAAAAGCACCCCCACAGCCATAAAAAAAGCTAAAAACAACCCTGTGATAAAAAATATTGAGATTCTGGTTTTTACTGGTATGATGGTGCTCAAAAAAAGCAGGGAAATGAAAATGACCGGTTTAATGAATATTCATGCCAGAGCACAGGAAGAAATTCGAAAACATTTTACCCTCAACCCGGTAAAACTAAAGCACCCCTTTCCGGAACGGCCGATCCGGACCCTGGGGTTGATGAACATCAACGGCGAGGTGTTTGACAGCGACAAGCTGCTGCGGGTGGTTTTTATTCGTCCGGAGCTGCCTTTTTATTTTGCCGTGCGGTCCATGTTTATCCGGCCCCGGGTGGAATATGATCTTCCGGTGTTTGCCGGAGAAATCATGCGCACCGGAAACAAAAAAATGCTGATCGTTGATATTCACCGGACTGGAAAAACCCATCATGACGACTCAGCCCTTTTTGAAAAAATGATCCGTATCCGCGACCGGTATCCGGACCTGACCCGGTACAGCAAAAAACAGGGGGGTGATATTCAGCAGGTTTTTTCAGAAGCGGCCTGCCAGGTGGTCATTCCGCCGGCGCTGGACAGCCGCGCGGAACAGCTGTTTAAAGAGTATCTGACCCTTTTCTGCCAGCTGGTTAAAGAAGCGCAGCCGGTTTCCGGGGAAGCACGGAAAAAGACGGAAGCAGTTTTTGAAGATTATTTGAAAACACTGGTGGATCACGATCCGGGGGTCGGAATCTGGAAAGTCCTGTTCGGCAAGAAAGGCGGAATCGAGCGGTCAATGGACATGCATTTTGCCAGATAAAGGTTTGTCAAAAAAAAGCGAAGGCTAATTGTTGACCAGAAAAATGTTGTGCCACAGCTGAATAAAAAAGACAACGACAATCGCGCCGGCAAAGTTTGAAAATCCTTTCTGGTCATAATCGGCTAAAAGCGAATCGACAAAAGCCGGGTTGAAATACCCGGTTTTTTTTATGCTTTCATGAGACAAACAGTCCCGCAGCATGTCTCCGGCCGTGGCGATGAACCAGTTTTCCGGCGGCTGGAGCGGCTGTTTTTTCCGGCGGCAGATCTCTTCGGGCAGAAAATTATGCATGCTTTTTTTCAAAATATGCTTTTCCGACAGCCCCTGTATTTTGTAGTGGTGCGGGATGCGGAAACAGAAATCCACCAGCTCGTGATCGAGAAACAGCGGCCGGTTCTCCACCGAATTGGCCATGCTCATCTTGTCCGACAGCGGCAGGGTCAGGTTCAGCAGGCGCATTTTTGTTTCCAGATACAGGGCCTGATCGATCAGGGGTCTTTGTGATACTCTTTCCAGGTCGAAAAAAAACGGGTTGTCCGGTTGGCGGATATCTGCCGTGCTGAGGTAGTCGGCTGAAAAAAGCTGGTTTTTGAACTGGAATTCGTGAAACTGGTAGGGAATGCCCGAAAAGGAGACCGGGTATTTTCGGCTGATGTTTTTCAGGTAAATATGCTGAGCTTCCGCATCCCGGGTCGTTTTCAACCGGGGATACAGCCGGCGCAGCAAGCCCTTTCGGCAGCTGCTGTTGGTTTTGTCGATAAAGGCCATAGTTTTTAAAATGCGGAAATAGTCGTATCCCCCCAGAATTTCATCCGCGCCGTCACCGGAGAGCACCACTTTGATTCCCAGTTCCCGGGTTTTTTTCGACAGCAGAAAAAGCGGCAGATTCAAAAGAGAGACCAGGGGATTTTCCAGGTAGTAAATCAGATTGAGGATATCTTCGGGGGCGATGCGGCAGTTAAACGCAATGTTTTCGGTGTGAAAATGGTCGGACACCTGTTTTGAATAAATGGATTCGTCATAGCCGGCATCTTCAAAGTTGATGGTGATGGTTTTAACGGCCGTTTTCGACAGTTCCGAATAAAAACCGGTCACCGCACTGGAATCGATACCACCGCTGAGATAAGCGGCCACCGGCACATCGGCCACAAGGCTCGATTGAACCGTTTCGGCAAGCTTGTCTTTCAGCATGGCGGCAAGGTCCGCTTCGGGCGTGTCGAACAGGGGGCGTTCCAGGTCGATATCCCAGTACTGGTTCAGTTCAATCTCTTCCCGCCGGACCTTCAAAAAAAAGCCGGGCAGCAACTGCTTGATGCCGTCGAAAAAGGTATGCGGAGCCACATTGAAGCCGTAAGTGAGAAGATTGGTGATGGCCCGGGGATAGATCGTTTTTTTGACCTCCGGATGTTTTAAAATGGCTTTTATTTCAGAAGCAAAAATAAAGGTGCCGTCCGGTAGCTCTGCAAAGTACAGCGGCTTGATGCCCAGCCGGTCCCGGGCCACAAAGAGCTCCTTTTTATTCCGGTCCCAGATGCAAATGACAAACATGCCCCGGAAACGGCTGAGACAGTCCGGCCCCCAAGCGTCATAGGCATGAAGGACGACCTCGGTGTCGGTACCGGTAGAAAATGTGTAGCCGCGGGAAATCAGTTCTTTGCGCAGCGCCCGGTAGTTATAGATTTCACCATTATAGACAATGCAGCGGGAACGGTCCCGGTTGTAGATCGGCTGCTCTCCGGCCGACAGGTCGATGATGCTCAGCCGGCGGGCGGCGAGCTGAACGTGGTCGTCGAAATGAAAGCCTTTTTCATCCGGGCCCCGATGCGCGATGGCCAGGGACATGGCCTCGATGATTTCACGGTCTAGGGGTTGTCCGTTTTTACTGAAAATACCGGCGATGCCGCACATGGGTTATTCGTTTGAATTATTTGGGTTTATATTACCTGTAACAGAGCCGTTCCTCTCGCTGAGCACGCAGAAAACACAGAGAAAAAACAGGGTGAAAAACTGAAAATATAAAGGCAAAACCTAATCACCACAGAGTCTCCGAGGACACAGAGGGTTTTTACAACCGACGTTTAACAGCTTTTTATGCTTTTCCCTCAAGCGTCAGCGCTCATTATTGTGAACAACGGACAGCCTTTGACGTTTGATTTTGGTGTTTTCAGTTTCATTCATCATTCGATGTTCAATGTTCAGGGTGTCACTCCTCTATGTGTCATTTGGCTTTTGTTATTTGGCATTCATTTGTATTTTGAGCTTTGAAATTTGACCTTTAGAAGGACATTGTCCTTCTTATCGGACCAAAGCTGAAAGAAGTATAGGTGAAAAGCGAGGAAGGTGTCAAGAAAAGGCAGGTATTAAGGATCTGTTCATATTAAAAGGAGGTTGCCCATTAAGGTCCTAACAGAATCTCAAATCAACTCCAGAAAATCATCTTCAACCGGCTCCAGATAAAGTTCAATCGCCTCCTTAATATTTCCCAGCGCTTCTTCCCGGTTGTTACCCTCACTAATACAGCCGGGCAAACTGGGAACAAAGGCAGAAAGAATAAGGGTCAAAAGAACTTAGGAGTTATTATACAAGGCAATTGCAGATGCTCTTTCTACAATAACACAGTCCGATATTCATGGATGGTTCAAATCATGTGGCTACGATATTTTGTGAATTGCTCTAAAAAAACCGGGAAGAGTTCTTCCCGGTTTTTTTAGTTATAGAACAATAATTACACGGGAATGTTACCGTGTTTTTTGGCCGGCCGGGTCTCGCGCTTGTTCTTGATCGCGTCCAGCGACCGGATCAGAACCTTGCGGGTATCCTTCGGCAGAATTACGTCATCCACATAACCGCGCGCAGCCGCAATGTAGGGATTGGCAAACAGGTCTTCGTATTCCGCGATTTTTTCTTTGCGCTTTTCCTTGGGATCATCCGCCCCCTTGATTTCGCGGGCATGGATGATGTTGGCGGCGCCGGCCGCGCCCATGACCGCGATTTCCGCGCTGGGCCAGGCGAAAACGAAATCCGCGCCCAGGTGCTTGCTGCACATGGCGATGTAAGAGCCGCCGTAGGCCTTCCGGGTGATCAGGGTCATCTTAGGCACCGTGGCTTCGGAATAGCACCAGAGCAGTTTGGCACCGTGGCGGATGATGCCGCTGTATTCCTGGTCGGTTCCCGGCAGGTAGCCCGGCACGTCCATCAGGGTCAACAGTGGAATGTTAAAGGCATCGCAGAAACGGATAAAACGGGTGGCTTTATCCGAAGCGTTGACGTCCAGCGCGCCGCCGAGATAGGACGGCTGGTTGGCGATGATGCCGATCACGTCTCCGTTCAAGCGGGCAAAACAAACCACCATGTTTAATGCATAATGTTCATGGGGTTCGAAAAACACACCGTTGTCGACAATAGAACGAATGACGGTTTTTATATCGTAGGGCTGGTTGGGGTTGTCCGGAATGATCGTATCCAGGTCGGCCGTTTCTCGGTCCGGGGCGTCGCCGGTATCCGCATACGGTGCATCCTCCATGTTGTTGGAGGGCAGATAACTGAGCAGTTCCTTAATCATGTCCAGCGCCTGCTCGTCATTTTCCGCGGCGAACTGGGCCACACCGCTCTTGGTGTTATGCATCACCGCGCCGCCCAGTTCTTCATGGGTCACCTCTTCGGCGGTCACCGCCTTGATCACCTGGGGGCCGGTGATGTACATGTAACTGGTGTTCTTGACCATGAAAATCCAGTCGGTCATGGCCGGAGAATAAACGGCACCGCCGGCGGTCGGGCCCATGATGCAGGTGATCTGGGGGATGACGCCGGAGGCCGCGGAGTTTCTGAAAAAGATCTCGCCAAAACCGAACAGGGCGTCAATGCCTTCCTGAATCCGGGCACCACCGGAATCGTTCAGCCCCACACAGGGTGCGCCGGCCTTCATGGCCAGGTCCATGATCTTGGTTATTTTTCTGGCGTGCATTTCACCCAGGGATCCGCCGCGGGCGGTAAAGTCCTGAGAAAAAACATAGACGGTTCGGCCGTTGACTTTTCCGTATCCGGTGACCACACCGTCTGCCGGAATTTCCGTTTTCGGCATGTTGAAATAGCTACAGCGGTGTTTGACAAACATGTCTACTTCCTGGAATGTTCCGGGATCGTAAAAATAGTTAATTCTTTCCCGGGACGTGAGTTTCCCCTTTTTGTGCTGGCTGGTGACGCCCTTTTCACCGCCCTGTTCTTCTATTTTCGCTTTTCTGTTCTTTAACTCTTCAATTCGGTCACTGGTGAGTCCCATGACGATCTCTCCTTCTATGGCTCTTTTCGGGATTTTATTTTCTTATGAGCATAACCCGATAATTTTTAAATATTTGCTGGTTTTTGTCAAGGAAAACCCCCCAGCCCGCCCGGTTTGTCCGCCGGCGGTTTTTCCCGCAACAAAACAGAAGATGCTCCTTGCAATCTTACCGGGAATAACATAGAATTTTCGATGACATGGGAAAGACCAGTTTTTGGGTCTGAAAAAAATTAAACTGATGAAGGAGAAAAAATGAAAAAAACAATCATCCTGCTGGCCGTTCTGGTCTTTTGTGGTTTTGGGATTTTTTCCTGCGGAAAAACGGATACCGCCGAACAGTCCAACCCGGCAGAACCCATAAGCCTGACCTACAGTATTTTTTTTCCGCCCACCCACGGACAGTGTAAAGCCGGCATGGACTGGGCAAAGGAAATTGAAAAGAAAACGAACGGAAGGGTCAAAATCAATGTTTTTCCCGGGGGAACGCTGACCAAGGCAAAGGAATGCTATAACGGCGTGACCAAGGGAATCTCCGATATCGGCATGTCCTGTTTTGCCTATACCCGGGGCCGGTTTCCGTTGATGGAGGCGGTCGATCTTCCCCTGGGCTATCCCAGCGGCAGGGTGGCTACCCGGGTGGCCAATGCTTTCTACGATAAAATGAAACCGAAAGAGCTGGAAGATGTCAAGGTGCTTTATCTGCATGCCCACGGCCCGGGTCTTCTCCATACCCAAAAGCCGGTCCGGAGCCTGGAGGATATTAAAAGCATGAAAATCCGGTCAACCGGACTCAGCGCGAAAGTGGTGAAAGCGCTGGGCGGTGTTCCGGTGGCCATGCCCCAGGGGTCCACCTATGAGGCCCTGCAGAAAGGGGTGGTTGAGGGAACCTTTGCCCCGATCGAGACCCTGAAAGGCTGGCGCCAGGCGGAGGTTGTAAAATACACCACGGACTGTTTTGATATCGGTTACACGACGACCATGTTTGTCGTCATGAACAAAGACAAATGGAATGCACTGCCGGATGATATCAAACAGATTTTTGAAAAGGTCAGCAAAAAATGGATCACGGTTCATGCCGAGACCTGGGATGCCGTGGATGTTGAAGGCCGCAAATATACACAAAGCCTGGGCAACGAAATCATAACCCTTTCCGACGCGGAAAACAAAAAATGGGTAGCGGCCGTGGCCCCCATTATCAGCGGTTTTATCGAAACGGCCAACCAGAAAGGGCTTGCCGGGGAAAAAGCGGTGGCCGAGCTGAAAAACCTGATCAAGACCTACGGCCTGCAGAAGTAATCGGGAAGCGGTGTGATAATATCAGGAAATGATCCGGATTGAAAAAACAACTGTATTTCTGGCGGAAAAACTGAACTGGGTGGCGGCGGCCGCCATTGTCCTGATGATGCTGCTGACCACCCTGGACGTTCTGTTGCGCATCCTGCGGCTGACCATCCCCGGTACTTATGAAATTGTGGGTCTTCTCGGGACCCTGGTCATTTCCTTTTCCCTGGCCTACACCTCTGTGGAGAAAGGGCATATTGCCGTCGAGTTTCTGGTCCAGCGACTGTCATCAACAGCACAGGGGGTGATCCAGGCAATAAATGCCCTGACCGCAGTCCTGCTTTTTGCGGTGGTGACCTGGCAGAGCATAGTCTATGCGCTGGATTTGATGCGGTCCGGAGAGGTTTCCCAGACTCTTGAGCTGCCGGTGTATCCCTTTGTTTTCGGTGTGGCCGCGGGATGCGGCTGTCTTTGTCCGGTGCTGCTGGTTGAATTTATCCGGGCGCTGAAAAAGGTTGGTCCCCGGCAGACGGCCAAAAGGATCTGACGCCGGAACCAACAAGAAAGTATCAACCATGACACCCACCCTGATCGGTCTTATCGGCATTATTGTTCTTTTTGTGCTGATTTTCTCCCGGATGCCCATCGGCTATGTCATGATTCTGCTGGGCTTTCTCGGCTTCGGCTGCATCGTTACTTTCGAAGCCTCACTGAACCTGATCGCGCGGGATATTTTTTCCGTCTTCAGTTCCTACAACCTGACCGTGATTCCGCTGTTTGTGCTGATGGGTCAGGTGGCCTTTCATGCGGGGATCAGTTCCCGTCTCTTTGCGGCGGCCTATAAATTTATCGGTCATCTGCCGGGCGGTCTGGCCATTGCCACGGTGGGCGCCTGCGCCGGGTTTTCCGCGATTTGCGGATCCACCAATGCGACCGCGGCGACCATGGCCTCAGCAACGCTTCCGGAAATGAAACGGTACGATTATAAACCGCAACTGGCAACCGGCGTTGTTGCCGCCGGCGGCAGCCTGGGTATTTTGATTCCGCCGAGCGTCATTTTTATCGTTTACGGGATTCTGACGGAACAGTCAATTGGAAAACTGTTTATTGCCGGATTTCTGCCGGGATTTCTGCTGACCCTGCTGTTTGTTGTTGCCATTCTGGTCTGGACAACCCTGCGGCCTGATATCGGGCCCCGCGGGCCAAAAGTCTCTTTTAAAGAAAAACTGGCTTCGCTTTCCGGCCTGCTGGAAACCCTGGTGCTTTTTCTGCTGGTGATGGGCGGATTGTTCGCCGGTTTTTTTACCCCTACCGAAGCCGGTGCCATCGGTGCTTTCGGCACAATTGTGCTTGCCCTGGTCCGCCGGAACCTGACCTGGGAGGGATTTACCCGTTCGCTTTTTGAGACCACCCGGATCTCCTGTATGATTTTGGTGATTGTGGCCGGGGCCACCGGGTTCGGTCATTTCCTGGCGGTTTCCAGGATTCCCTTTGACATGGCCACCTGGATTGCCGGGTTCCAGCTGCCGCCGTTTGCGGTAATGCTGCTGATTCTGCTGGTCTACCTGATCGGCGGCTGCTTCATCGATGCGCTGGCCCTGATTATGCTGACCGTGCCGATTTTTTATCCGGTGGTGTTGCAGCTGGGATACGATCCCCTGTGGTTCGGTGTGATTATTGTTCTGGTAACCCAGATCGGTGTGATCACACCGCCGGTGGGAACAAATGTTTATGTGGTGAGCGGAGTGGCCCGGGACGTGCCGCTGGACATGATTTTCAAGGGGATTCTTCCTTTTCTGATCGCCCTGGTTGCAGGAACGCTGCTGCTTTTTCCTTTTCCCCAGATCGCGCTTTGGCTGCCGTCCTATATTCGTTAATTAAATTTATGAACCCATGACCGCTGTCCGAGCGATTCCTTTGTCTGTGTCCAGACGACCAAACCGGAAATCATTACCCATGTCGGGAAAGCCTTCTATTAAAACAGATTTTCCGGGAAAAACCTCTTAAGGAAAGGCGGGAACCAAATTCTGTGACCGTTTTGTTGACAAAGGTCTTCTGCCTTTGGTTAAAAATCAAAATCTTCCGAATCGGAAAGCGTAAATGTTTCCTCGGAGGCTGCCAGCCGGGGGGTGGTTTTTTCGGAAGCCGCGGCCGGGGTTTCATATTTTGACATGTTTTCAGAGAGGTCTTGCCGCCGGGCTTTTTCACCGTCAATAAAGACCATGAATTCTTCGACCAGTGTTTTCATGGATGCCGCCTGGGCAGACAGCTGTTCGCTGGCGGAAGAGGTTTCCTCGGCATTTGCCGAGTTGGCCTGAACAACATTATTCATTTGAGAAATCGCCTTTTCGATCTGGTCAACACCCTTGGCCTGGTCTTCGCTGGCCATGGAAATACCGTTAATCAGTGCTGCCACCTTTTCCACCGAAGTAATAATTTCTTCCAGCGCTTCTTTTGTGTTGTTGACCTTGCTGATGCCTTCGTCGGCGAGTTTCTTGTTGGTTTCGACAATAGTGGTCGTTGCCTGGGCGCTTTCCTTAACGCGCTGGGCCAGATTTCTCACTTCTTCCGAGACCACCGCAAATCCGGCGCCGGCTTCGCCGGCCCGGGCCGCTTCAACCGCCGCGTTCAACGCCAGCAGGTTGGTTTGAAAAGCTACATTTTCAATGCTTTTGGCCACACCGGCGATTTTGTTTCCGCCCTCGACAATATTTTCCATGGCAACCACCAGCTCTTCGACCACATGCGATCCTTTTTTCGCGGACTCGCTGGTTGTGGTCGCCATGGTATTTGTCTCTTTGGAGTCACCGGCATTCTTTTGAGACAGGCTGTCCAGCTCTTTCAGCTCATCGGACGTATCCTGAATGGATGCCGCCTGCTGGGAAGCGCCCTCCGCCAGCTGGTTGCTGGCGCTGGCCATGCCGTTCGCGGCGCCGTCGATTTCCTCGACCGTTCTTTTCAGGCGGTTGACGATGAGGTGGAGGTTGTTGTCGATATAACGGGTAAATAGATAAACAACCACCAGAATAACAATGACCGCGATAACGGTAATCACATTCATCCACAGATTCAGTGTTTTTACCGCCGCCAAAGCTTCTTTTGTATTTATCTTCGCCACGATATTCCAGTTTACTCCCTTCTGCCCGATGGGCATGGCGGTAACCAGCACTTCCTCACCGCTGCTGTCTTCGTAGATTCCCCGCTGGTTTTCTGTTTCCGTAAAAACAGCACTGAAATATTTTTCTTCCGCTTTTTCCCCGTTAACATACTTTTCAATGCCCGTATCCGTTTTCAGGGAGATGTTGTTCCGGAAACCGATCTCGCCGGTTTCCGATTTTCCCAGGAGCAGAAAAATCCCGGTTTTGCCCATGCCGGTCCGTTCTTTCATGATGGCATCAAACCGTTCGGACAGAATTTTCAAAACGATGACATTGATGATATTGTCACCGCCCTCTTCAAAAATGGGCGCGCCCACAAAAAGCACTTTCCGGTTGTCCGGTTCATAAAAAGAAAAATCCTGATAGGCTATTTTTTTTGTTTCCAGGACCTTTTTCCAGACCTTGGCCAGGCCGGTGTCCTTCAGCGGCTCCCGCTCCAGGTTGAGGGTGAGCTCCTTGTCTTTGGCTTCGTTTACCAGCTTGTTGTAATCTTCCGTGGGCAAATCAAAAATATTTCCCTCAATCCGCAAAGTGGTAAAGTAAACCTGAGCCTTGTTGTTGATCAACACCGCGTCGTCATACCCAAAAGTTTGAATAAACTCGAGCAGAAAAGAGGCGGGCTGACGATGAACCGTGGGATACTGGTCCGGGTCCAGGGGAAAAGAACCGTCATCTTTTTTAAAAATCGCACTACGGGTTTCCAGATAATCGTCAAACATGAAAATAGAACTCATCACCTGCTGGGACGTTGCCAAACTGTTGATATCTCTTTCAATGGTTTTATAGAGCTCAAGGATTTCATTCTTTTTTGCCGCCTGGACCGCATTCAGTTTTTCATAGATGGCCTCTTCCAGGGCCCGGGTTGATTTGCGCGAGGAAAGTCCGGACAGGACTAAAAGAGGAATGGTGGCCACCAGCAGAAAAATGGCCAGGAGTTCGACCCGCAGGGGAAATTTGGATATGGTTTTCAGCATGGTACCTTCCTGTTTGGATAGAAATTCTCAGGTTTGGTGATGGTTATATTTACCATATATCGGATGAACAGTAAAAAGGGTTAATAAAAAAATTTAGCAGTGATTTTTGTATTATAGCAAGTTATTTTAACTAAAAAAGCAACGGTTTTTGTTGAAAAAACCGTGTTTTTTTGTTATTTATAACCTATAATAAAGATACGGGCCTTCAATACATAAAAAAACTCCTGGGGAGGAGAGTCTTTTATGTCCACACCTGTTGAAACAGATCTTTCTGCTGCAGCCGCTTCGGAAAAAACCCAGAGAACGGACAGAACGGAAACCCGGTCCCGCAGCCCAAGGGCGGAAAAGAGTAAACAGGCCAAAACGGATACCGTCCATATCAGCCGGGAGGCCCGCACCCGCAGGGCCGAAGAAGACTATTCCGCTGAAACCGAAACCCGGCAGCAAGTCCGCGAAAGGGCTGAACGTCATCGAACGGAACAGGACCTTGCAGAACAGGCCAGCCGGGAAAGACAATTGCGGGCGGAACTGGAAAACAGAGACAGCGAAAAAAGGCTTGTTGAAGCCCAAAGAGAACAAAACAGAATAAAAGAAGCGGATTGGGACCGAATCGAAGATGAAAGAATAGAGGACCGAAGAGTTCTGGAAGAGCGGGCCCGGCAGGCCAGAGAAGAAGAGGAGCAGATGCGCCGGCGTGCCGAAGCAGAAGCTTCCCCTCCGGAACGAACCGAAGAAGTTTCCGACCGGGAAATCCGGGCGGAAGAAGCGGAACGGAGAGCAGAAGAAAAAGCACGGGAAAGCGAAGCCGCCGAAACGGCCAAGGCCTTTACCGCATCCTATACGTATAACCCCGCCTCGCCGGGGAACATCATCAATGTCACCGCCTGATGGAAACCTCTTCCCAAAGCCCGGCACAGTTTCTTTTTCCGGCTGTCTCTAGATGACCAAGCCAACAGTTTGAACGGATCAACATGAAATGGCGAATTCCAAAATAAAAATGACAAATGAAACTGAAAAGAATCACGGTCAAAATTTTTATTCGTGTCACGCACTAAGTAACAAGCAATCCGGTTTTATCTTCATAACCTTGGGTCTTTTTTATTAAATATTCATTTGAAATTTGAGCTTTGGCTTTTGATCTTTTTGGCGGTTTGCATGAGCGTTTTACCGCGCAAGGACGACAACCTTCAGGAAACTTTCCCCCTCCCTTGACCGTTTACCAGCGAACTTCCCAGCACCGGTGGATTCTGCTGCTGCGTTTGAAATCAAAGGGGATGGTTTGATTCGTAATTTCTTTCAGGGTGAAGCGGGACAGTTTTTCGCTGTCCAGTTTAAACTTTCTGAAATTGGTTGAAAAAAGAAGCAGGCCGTCTTTTTCCAGTCTTTTCATGGCCAGGCGGATCAGGGTTACATGGTCCTTTTGCACATCAAACACGGTTCCGGTCCGCTTGGTGTTTGAAAAGGTGGGCGGATCCGCAAAGATCAGGTCGAACTTGTCTTTCGTCTCGGCCAGCCATTTCAGGCAGTCGGCACGGATCATCCGGTGGTTTTCGCTGCCGAACCCGTTCAAAGCCATGTTGTTTCCGGTCCAGGCCAGATACACCGGGGACAGGTCTACGGTGGTCATCTGGCCGGCCCTTCCTCTGGCGGCATGTACCGTGGCGGTTCCGGTATAGCCGTAAAGATTTAAAAAGCGTTTTTTTTCCGCTTCCTCCTGTATCCGCTTTCGGGTTATCCGGTGGTCCAGAAAAAGGCCGGTATCCAGATAGTCCGCCAGGTTGACCAGAAACCGGCAGTTGCTTTCAGCCACCTCATAAAACCGGCCGATGCTGGCTTTTTTCTGGTACTGGTTCTTTCCTTTCTGCGGCCGGCGCACCTTGACAAAGATCCGGTTCCGTTTGACCCCCAGCACATTCTGGACCCCCTGAACCGCCTCCTGAAGCCGTTTTGCCGCTTTTCCCGGATCAACGGTTTTCGGCGGCGCATACTCCTGGACATGTATCCAGTACCCGTACAGATCGATGGCCAGGTTGTACTCCGGCATGTCCGCATCGTAGATCCGAAAACAGGAAACCTCTTCTTTTTTGGCTTTCTTAAAAATCATCTTTGCGTTTTTCCGCAGACGGTTTGAAAAATCGGCTGTCGGTTCCGGTGAACTTGCCGAGACGGACCAGCTAAAATTTTCTTCTTCTTTTTGCCCCGCGCCCGGAGAAAACCGCAGCAACTGGCAGGCGATCGGACCGTTATACAGTTTGACCCGGTTTTCCGTCCTGATGCCGAACGCATCCGCCAGGTCCGGGTTGGCCATAAAGACGGAAGCGGTCCAGTCGGAAAAGTTTTCTTTCAGTTTCCGGCCGATGCACCGGTACAGATATTTTGTTTCTTCCTTTTCCGCCAGGCGTTCGCCGTAGGGTGGGTTGACCACCAAAATCCCGGTTCCCCCTTTTTCTTTTTTGACAATGGGATTTGTCAAAAAAGCCAGTTCCCGGGTTTCGGCATGTACCCGGCCCACCAGTCCGGCCTTTTCAATGTTGTCAATCGCAACGCCGACCACTTTCCGGTCACAATCGTAGCCCAGAATTCTGGGCCAGGGCCTGTGCAGGCCTTTTTCTTCCCGCGCGATGGCCTCGGACACCAGGCCGTTCCAGAGTTCCCGGTCATGGCCTTTCCAGTTCAAAAAGCCGAAATAGGTTCTGCCCAGTCCCGGGGCCACGTCCCCGTAGATCAGGGCCGCCTCGATGAGTAACGTGCCGGAGCCGCACATGGGATCGAGAAACATGGTTTTTACCCCGAGATCCCGATGCCAGCCGGAAAGATGAACAATGGCCGCCGCCAGAGACTCTTTTAACGGTGCCTTGCCGCCGGAACACCGGTATCCCCGCCGGTGCAGGCTTTCGCCGGAAAGATCGATGCTCACGGAGGCCGCATCCCGGTTTAAAAACAGACAGATGCTCACATCGGGCCGGACCGTTTTAACCCGGGGCCTTTTGCCGAACCGTTCCCGAAACCGGTCCGCCACAGCGTCCTTGATGCGAAGCGCCGCGAACTTACTGTTGCTGATGGCGGCATCGACGGCCGTACAGTCCACAGCAAAGGACATATTCGGATCCAGATGCGCTTCCCAGTCGATCCGGAAAGCTTTTTTATAGAGCCGGTCGGTATCGGGTGCTGCAAAGACATCCAGGGTCAACAGAACCCGGCTGGCAAAGCGCGACCACAGGCACAGGCCATATGCGGCTGCAAGCGGCGCTTCAAACAGGACGGCTCCCGGCTGTTTTTTTATCTTTTTCGCTCTGAATGAAGAAATCTCTTCCGCGACGAGCCCCTCAAGTCCCGCCGCGCAGGTGGCCACCAGACTGTATAGGGTTTCCTTCGCCATAATTTTTCGGCCGTTAATCATTAATCCTTATTGGCAAAAGCAAAAACACAGGCTTTTTAAAACGAATTCCGCATACCCTTCTCCATGCTCCGCAGCACAGAAGCGCTGTCGAGGATCCGGACACCGGCCTGCGTCATTTCCCGAAACGCTGTTTCAACATCTCCCGGGCAAAGATCAACGCCCCGCACAGCATCTTTGACCACCACGGTGCGGTATCCCAGCGCACAGGCGTCCAGCGCGGAATATTTAACGCAGTAATCCGTGGCCAGGCCCGAAAGACAGATGTCGGTTATCCTGTTTTTTTTCAGCAGGGCATCCATTCCGGTGGCCGTTTTGTGATCACTGTCAAAAAAGCAGCTGTAGCTGTCTGTTTTTTTGTCCATCCCTTTTTTGACAATGCCGGACAGCCGGGCCCGGTCCAGACCGGAAAACAGTTGCGCGCCAAAGCTGTTCTGAACGCAGTGACGGGGCCACAGCACCTGCTGGATGCCGTGAAGCAAAATCGTTTCGCCCGGTTGCCTGCCGTGCACACAGGCAAAGCTGTCATGGTTTTCGGGGTGCCAGTCCTGAGTGGCAAAAACACGGGCAAACTTTCGCTGCAAGCGATTGATGACCGGAACAACGGCCTCCCCTTCGGGAACGGCCAGGGCGCCGCCGGTTAAAAAATCGTTCTGAACATCGATGATCAGCAATGCCTTCATCCGGTTTTTCCGTTTTTTTTCAGACCGGCAATATGCTCCTGTCTTTTCTGCCAAAGGGTTTTTTCCAGGCCTACCGGATAGACCAACGGGTTGGCCAGGGCGAATATTCCGGAATCAAGGGCGCGCAATTCTTCGTTCAGCTTTTTCCGGATGACCTTTAACGCCGGCGAAGGGCCGACGGCTTTTCCGCTCCGGACAACGGGCACCAGCAAATCGCAATAGTCCGCGTCCGGCGGAAGCATCTCCTTCTTTCGCGTGCCGGACAGCAAACATAACTCCCGGCCGTTCACGCCCGTATCGGTATCATAGATCATGTCCCCGAGATACTTTCCCTGGCGCCGAAACCGGCGGATCTGCTGAATCCCGGGAATGGTGGTTTTTTCAGGCTGTTCGGAAAGCTTCAGGACCTGCTTTCGGGTTCCGTCTTTTCTGTCCAGGGCGGTCAGCTTGTAAACACCGTCAAGGGCCGGATGGTCATACGCCGTCACCAGGCGGGTGCCGACCCCCCAGATATCTATCGGCGTGTTGTTCTTTTTCAGGTCCCGAATCCGGTATTCATCCAGATCGTTGCTGGCAACGATTTTTGTCTTTTTAAAGCCGCTTTCATCCAGAAGGCTTCGCGCCTGCTTGGCCAAAGCGCACAAATCGCCGGAGTCGATCCGGATACCGCTGAAAACATGACCTTTTGCCGCCAGTTCTTTTCCCACCGTAATGCTTCGCCGCACCCCTTCCAGCGTGTCGTAAGTATCCACCAGGAGAATGCTGTTGTTGGGAAGTGTTTTTGCATAGGCCCTGAACGCAGAAAGCTCATCATCAAAAGCCATGACCCAGCTGTGCGCGATGGTTCCCCTGACCGGAATATTGTACAATTTTCCGGCCAGCACATTGGAGGTCGCGGCACAGCCGCCCACATAAGCCGCCCGGCTGGCGGAGAGCGCGCCGTCCATGCCGTGCGCCCGGCGCAGGCCGAACTCCAGAACCGGGTCGTTCCCGGCAACGGAACAGATCCGTGCCGCCTTGGTGGCAATCAGGCTCTGAAAGTTGGTAAAATTGAGAAGCGGTGTTTCAAGAATCTGACACTGGATCAGCGGACCGCTGATCCTCACCAGCGGTTCATGGGGAAAAACAACCGTGCCTTCCGCAACCGCATCGATGTCGCAGGAAAATTCCATTTGGGCCAGACAGGCCAGAAATTCATCTTCAAACAGCGGTTTTTCGTCACTGCCGGTGAGTTTCGACAGATAATCCAGGTCCTGTTCGGTGAAACCGAAATTTCGGGTGAAATCCACAAACGGCCACAGCCCGGAAAACACCGAATAACCGCCCCGAAAGGGCTGTCGGCGAAAAAAGGAATGAAACACGGCCCGCTGCCGGTCCAGTCCCAGTTTCCAGTAACCGTAGGCCATGGTGATCTGATAAAGATCTGTCAGTAAGCCGTTCGTTTTATTTTTTTTCATTTTTAAATTATCAGACCGTTACTGTTTTTGATATAGAACTTAACTCTGCAAAATACAAGCGGAAAAGGAAAACCGCACTCAAACAAAAAACACCCGGACCTTCCTTGCCGAAGTCAGGGTGTTTTCAATTACAAGTGCCTGGCAACAAAACTTCTAGGTGATAATCTTGCTGGTCTCGTCCTGGCCCGGCACAACAATCCGGGAGGCCTCTTCCTGGCGAAGCTTTTTGGCCTCTTCCAGGATTCGTTCTACCGTGGCATTGACCGCTTCCGGAAACTTTTCAATGGCTTCCTCAAAGGTATTGGCGTCAATCATGCACTGGATCGGCAGCGGTCCGGACGGAGACATCATCTGTGTTTGTCCCATGAACATGGGGGTTCGGCTGTTGTCTTTATTCCCGTCCGCTGTCACCGGTATCAGCTGTTTGATGGAACCGGTTTTCAGATCCGTATAGGTCTTTTCCCGGTAAAGGTTGTTTTTGTCGAAAACAAGCTTTTCGTCCTGATTTTCAGTACCTGCCATAATTGATTTCTCCTTTTTTTAAATGTATCTGTAAATCCTATCACAGGATGTCCGGATAAGGCAACAACCCATTTTTAATGTTTTTTCAAAAGATTGTATTTTAACCCGAAGACAGGTTCTTTTAACGCTTTTTTTCTGGTTTCCTTGTGATATAATACTTATTTAATCATATGATCATTAACTTGTTTGCGATTATGGTTTTTTTTAAACACCTCAACAGCTGCAGGCAAAGAAAAAAACTGTTTTTTTATCTGCTTCTTTTTTCCCTGGTTTTGTTTGCCGGCAGTTCCATTGTGGTTTTCGTTTTCCACAATGATGATACCCGGCATGAACCCCATACCCGGAATCACAGTCCGGTCTGTCAGTGGCTGCATGAAGGAAAATTGTGCGGCCGGACCGCTTCGGTTTCAGGCCAGACGCAGGCCTTTATTTCTTTTCTTTTTCTCTTTGCGGCCCCTGTCGCATTCTCTCTCCGCCGGCTTCCGGTGGCAAGACATTCGGAACAAAAGCAACCGTTCAACATTTCCCTGCTCGCGGCAAAAAATTTAACCCGGGCGCCGCCCGCGCGATAGTTTCCCCTTTTTGTTTCACCCGTTTTTACCAAAAACCGAATCATCAACAGAACGATTTAAGGAGAAAAAATGAATCTTAAAAAGATTATTTTTGCTGCAGGTCTCGTGCTTTTCCTGGCAGTCCCTGCTGCTGCGGCGGATTATGCCAGCAGGGCGGAGATGGAAGCGATGAAAAAAGAGATGGCCGAACTGAAAGCTCTGGTCGGGGAACTGAAAGCGGTTATTTCTTCCCAGAACGAGACCATCGATGCACTCAAAGAGCACCAGGGCGAAAAGCGCTATGCGGACGAAGTGGCTGACAAAGACCACGGCGATGAAGACAAAAACGACCATGGTCTGGCGGAACTTTTTTCTTCATTTAAGCCCCGGATCGAAATCGCCGGTGATTTCGTGGCAAATTTAAGCGATGACCACCATTTAAGAACAGAAGATGACCGTTTCAGTCTTCGCGGGGTGGATCTCCTTTTTTCCGGGGAAATCGACAACGTTGGCAAAGCCATGGTGAACCTGGCCTATCATGACGATGATGTCAGTCTTGAAGAAGGTTATCTGGATGTGTACGACCTGCTGCCCTTTGGCACGGATGTACGCCTGGGAAAATTCCGGGTCAATTACGGTCTCTTGAATACAGTCCATCCCCATGCGCTGCCCCAGGTGGACTATCCCGCCATCTACCGGGAATATCTGGGCCATGAGGGTTATATCGATGAAGGGGTGGGCATTGCCGGAACCTTTCCGTCTTTGTGGGGTTCCGATGTCAAGTACACTCTGCAGGTCTTAAACGGCAACCGTCACCATCACGGCCATGATGACGTTGACGCCGAACACGAGGAACACGAAGAAGAATACCGAAGGTTAAAAGACTACAACGACCTGGTCTACGTGGCCCGGCTGGACAATACCATCAAAACCTCTGACACGGTGAACATTCGTTGGGGATTGTCCGCCCTGACCGGACGTTTCGATGACGACCATAATTCCCCCCGCTTCTACTACCAGGGCGCGGACCTGACCATAAAACTCAACCCCTTTGAAGAAAAACACAAAGAGATCCGCTGGCAGTCAGAAATCATTTCCAGCCAAATCGAAGACGGTTCCAGCTGGGAAAGGACGTACGGACTTTATTCGTTCATCGACTACCGCTTCGCCCCCCAATGGCGGATCGGCGGAAGGTATGACTATGTGGAGCTGCCACTGCATTCCAGCGACCACCGGACCGAGCTGTCCGCCTACCTGACCCATAAGTATACCGAGAACAACCAGATCCGGTTCCAGTTCAAAAACACCCGCCGGAACTATGACAAGGAGACCAATGAAGTTTTTCTCCAGTGGATTTTCACCCTCGGCCACGGCGGTCACAGCCACTAGATAAAGCTCTTGAACCAATAAAAAGGGCGAGAGAGATATCCCGCCCTTTCTTGCTTCACGTTTTTATCTCGAGAAGTTTTCTTCCAGGGACCGGAGCAGATGATAGAAATCGCCGTTCAGGTCGATGTTCCGGTTTCTGACCGTCAGGGTTTTGGTATCGATCAGTTCCGAAAAGGGAATGCCGTCGATTTCAAGATCATCTTTTACCGTGACCATCTGGCCGAAACGGCCGTTTTCGAACAGGCGGTAGGCCCCGACGCCCAGCTGCGAGGTCAACAGCGCGTCATACAGGGAGGCCGGATTCTGGCGGGTTTCATATCCGGTAATCTGGGATTTAAAACTTTTTTTCCGGCCGGTTCTTTCTTTATAGAGTCGTTCCAGCGCCTTGGCCAGCTGTTCCCCGATCTTGGCTTCCGCCAGTCTCAGGTTGCCGAACCGGTCCTTTTCCATTTGGGCTTTTTCCGCTTCCGGCAGCTTGTCCGCCAGACCTTCGGCAATACAGAAAATACCGTACCCCTTGCCTTCCTCCTCCCGCTTCAAAACAACATCATCCATCAGGTGCTGTGCCAGGGTCTCAAGACAGAACGTGGTCTCTCCGTCGAAATCTTCCGGAATCACGGCCCGGGTCCCGCGGGCAAAAATGCTGGCGGCAGCCGTGTACCAGCCGGCCTTGCGTCCCATCAGCTCCACCACATGATAACAGTTGGTGGACTTGGCATCATCATACAGACCGCGGACAATTCTGCCGGCCGCTTCTGCCGCGGTAAAAAAACCAAAGGTCCAGGGAATACCGTAATAATCATTGTCAATGGTTTTGGGCACATGGATGATTCCCCCCTGAAAAAGAAGGTCTTTGTTTTTTTTCAGCCGTCTCCGGGCGATTTCATAGATATAATTGGCGGTTTTCAGGGTATCGTCTCCGCCGATGGAAATCAGCGCGCCGATCCGCAGGAATTCAAATATTTCCAGGACATTCATCAGGGTCCTGGTTTTTTCCGGATCATCCAGGTCTTCCGGTTTATGAATATCTTTGCCCGGGTTTGCCCGCGCAGTTCTCAGGACGAAACCACTGATATCAATTGCCCGTGAGGTTACGTTTTTGTCGATATCAATATAATGAACGCCCTTTTCAATGTTTTCAATAGAGACTTGACTCAAAAATTCATAACCATTGATAAAGCCCACCACCTGGATTCCCCGGTCCAGAAACTGTTTTGCCGCTCCGGCCAAAACCCGGTTTCCGCCCGGGGCCGGTCCGCCGGAATGAAGAATGGCGGCTTTCAGTTTTTTTGACCGCATTCTGGCGATGGCCGGAGTGGTTTCTTCAATAAAAGTTCTGGGAATTCGGCTCATAGGGTTTCCTTTATTTCTGAATGAGGGCATTCTCTTTTGATACACCGGGTTTTTTCGCGGGATCTCAGGTGCCACCCCTGAAATTTGCAGACAGACAATGTTTCATATCTTCTTTTTATGGTATATATGCAAAATTTTCAAGATAAAACCCTTGCCGGCACAAAAAAGGTCCTCTTTTGGTTTCAATTTCATTTTTAAGGAAAAAAAGTGTTCAAAAACAGTTTCTTCTCGTGAAAAAAGACCCGCACAACTTCCCTGACTCTTTGTTTTTTCTTGACTTTTTGTTGAAAAAGGTTTTAAATGTTCATTCTTGCGAATTTACAGAAAAAAACTTAATTTCGGTTGGAGGAAAAAATGAGCAGCAGGCCAGAACTTGAAAAGCTAACAGTTGTAAAACTCAGAGAGGTTGCCCACGAGTACCCGCAAATTGTCGGTGCGGTCGGAATGAAAAAAGAAGATCTCATTCGGGCAATCCTGGAAGCGCGGGGAGAGCCTGTTGAAAAAGAGAAAAAAAAGGATACCGCGCACATTTCACACGTGAAAAAAGAGATTAAAAAACTGAAAACGGAAAAAGAGAAAGCCGCCGCCGAAAAAGACGGTGTCAAGGCTGCGGTTTTAAGAAAAAAGATTGCCAAGCTCAAAAAACAGACCCGTCAGCTGGCCCGGGAAAATAAATTTGCAGCTGCCGCAGCGGCCAAAACAAAAGAAGCACCGAAAGAGGAAAATAAGGAAGCCTAATGAAGGATAAAATCAGCCGGGATATCAAAACAGCCATGAAGGAAAAGGCGGTCCTGCGACTTTCCACCCTCAGGCTGGTGTTGGCCGAGTTCCAGAAAAAAGAAAAGGAAAAAGGTGTGACCTTAACCGCAGAATCGGCTGTTCAGATTCTGCAGAGCATGGTTCGGAAAAGAAAAGAGTCCATTGAGCAGTATCGAAAGGCGGAAAGAGAGGAACTGGCCCAAAAGGAAGAACAGGAAATCGTTATTCTGCAGGAATATCTCCCGGAACAGCTGTCCGAGGACGAAATTCGGACCCAGGTTCTTCAGGTTATCTCGGAACTGGGCGCGGACGGTCCTTCCGCCATGGGAAAAGTCATGGGCATCCTGGTTAAAAAACTCTCCGGCACGGCAGACGGCGGAACCATCAGCCGGATCGTAAAGGAAGAACTGCAAAAATTATCATCATGAAAAAAGGTCAGGTAAAAATAGATACACAGTTCTGCAAAGGCTGCCGGTTCTGTATTGAGTACTGTCCCAAAGGCGCCCTGGTCCTTTCCGGCAAGCTCAATGCCAAAGGATATCGAGTGGTTGAATTTTTAAAAGATAAAAACTGCACCGGATGTGCCACCTGTGCCCTGGTTTGCCCGGAAGCAGCGATTGAGGTGTATCGTGACTAAGCAGCTTATGTATGGAACGCATGCCGTGGGAGAAGCCGCCATTCGGGCCGGCTGTACCTGCTATTTCGGTTATCCCATTACCCCGCAGAATGAACTTCCGGAGTATATGTCCGCCCGGCTGGCACAGATCAAAAACGGTGTTTTTATTCAAGCGGAAAGTGAACTGGCCGCCATCAATATGGTTCTGGGCGCCAGCGTTGCCGGCGCGCGGGCCATGACCTCCTCCAGCAGTCCGGGGATCAGCCTGAAACAGGAGGGTATTTCATTTCTGGCGGGATCGGAACTTCCGGCGGTCATTGTCAATATCGTCCGCGGCGGGCCGGGGCTTGGAAACATCGCGCCCGCCCAGTCCGACTATTTTCAGGCCACCCGCGGCGGCGGCCACGGGGATTACCGCACCGTGGTGTTTGCTCCGGCATCGGTGCAGGAAATGGCGGACATGACGTACACGGCCTTCGATGTGGCCGATACCTACCGCACACCGGTCATGCTGATGGGCGACGGCATGCTCGGCCAGATCATGGAGCCCGTGACCCTGCCGAAAGCGAAGAAAAAACTTTCAGAAAAGAAATATATTCTGACCGGCGCCCGCGGCCGGCCGGCCCGGCTGATCAAATCCCTGATTCTGGATACCAAGGAAATGGAAGATCACAACTGGAAACTGATGCGGAAATACCAGCGCATCGCGCTGAAGGAAACACGCTTTGAAGGTTTTCAGATGGAAAATGCGGACATGGTGGTTATCGCTTACGGCACCGCTGCCCGCATTGCCAAGGGGGCGATCAAACGTTTGCACCAGGAAAACAAAAACATCAAGGTGGGACTGATCCGTCCCGTTACCCTGTGGCCGTTTCCCGTCAAGGCTGTTCAGGATGCGGCCAAACAGGCCAAAGATTTTTTTGTTTTTGAAATGAGCTCGGGACAAATGGTAGAAGATGTCCGGCTGGCCCTGGAGGGCTCCCGCCCCATTCATTTTTACGGAAGGCCCGGCGGTGTGGTTCCGTCCCCCGCGGAACTGGCCCGCAATATTGCCCGCTATTACTATCAGTCCAAAAGAAGGCGGAAAAGATGAAAAAGGTTTACGCAAGACCCAAATCTTTGAGAAAAGTTCCCATGCATTACTGTCCGGGGTGCGGGCACAGTGTTATTCACAAACTGATTGCCGAGCTTCTCGATGAAATGAAACTTCGGGGAAAATCGATTTGCGTGCCGCCGGCCGGTTGTGCGGTTCTGGCCTATAACTATCTGGACATTGACATGGTTGAAGCGCCCCACGGCCGGGCGACGGCTGTGGCCACCGGCCTGAAACGGGTTCGCCCGAAAAACCTGGTGTTTTCCTATCAGGGCGACGGCGACCTGGCCGCCATTGGAACGGCTGAAGCGCTTCATGCCGCTAACCGGGGTGAAAACATCACCGTTATTTTTGTCAACAATGCGGTTTACGGAATGACCGGCGGGCAGATGGCACCGACCACCCTGCCGGGTCAGAAAACCACCACTTCCCCGGCCGGCCGAAACAGCCGGGTGGAGGGTCCGCCCATCAAGGTTTGCGAAATGCTGTCCGGACTGGAAAACACGGCATATCTTGAGCGGGTGGCGGTCAATACGCCGGCCAACATTCGAAAAACCAAAAAGGCCATTCAAAAGGCTTTTGAAATACAACAAAAAAACATCGGATTTACCCTGGTAGAAGTGCTTTCTCCCTGTCCCACCAACTGGCGAATGGATCCTCTGGATTCCTGCAAATGGATTGATGAGGTCATGTCGAAAACGTTTCCGCTGGGGATTGTCAAAGAGGTCAAATGCTGATCAAAACAATTTTTTCAGGTTTCGGCGGCCAGGGGGTGCTTTCCACCGGACAGACCCTGGCCAAGGCGGCCATGCTTGAAGGCAAACACGTGACCTACCTGCCGTCCTACGGTGCGGAAGTCCGGGGCGGGACGGCAAACTGCACGGTCACCATTTCCGATGATGAAATCGCTTCACCGATCGCATCTGAACCCGAGTTTGTGGTGGCCTTAAACCAACCGTCCTTTTTCAGGTTTCAGAACCTGCTGCCCTCCGGCGGTTTTCTGCTGTTTAATTCGTCTTTGGTGGAAGCGGCCACGGCCCGCGGTGATATCGAAACACTCGGTATTCCCATTACGGACCTGGCCACGGATCTGGGGAATGTCAAGGTGGCCAACATGATCATGCTGGGTGCTTTTATCCGCATCAGCAGCCTTATTTCTTTTGAAAAACTGCTGAAGAACCTCCCCGAAATCCTGGGAGCAGGTAAAGCCCGTTTACTGAAAATAAACACTAAAGCTTTTGAAACCGGCTTTAACTATCTGGAGGAATAAAAATGTTTGTAAAACAGATTTCAGTTGTTTTAAAAAACCTGCCCGGAATGCTTTCGGTCATGAGTGAAATTCTCGGGAAAGAAGGGGTAAATATCCGTGCCATTTCTGTGGCCGATACTTCCGATGTCAGTACGGTGCGTTTTGTTGCGGACGAACCGGAAAAGGCCATGAACATTTTAAAGGGGCATGATTTTTCCGTGTACGAGACAGATGTTCTTGCGGTTGAAACCCCGGATCATCCCGGCGGGCTCACCGCTGTTGTCAAGCCCCTGAAGGAGGCAGATATCAATATCCATTATCTTTATCCTTTTCTCGGCAGAGAAAGCGACCAGGCGATTGTCATTCTGGGGGTTGATAAAATCGATGCCGCTGAAGAGGTGCTTAAGCAGCATTTTATTCATGTGCTGGGAAAAGAAATATATAATTTATAAAATGGTAATTGATAAATTAATCAATAGAAAAGGATGACCGTCTAAAAAACCCGAATTCCAACGCCACAGATCTGAATCAGAATCCCCGGCCCACCGGTCTGTTCAGGTGATTGTGCAAGATGCCATCCGGGTTTTTGCCACGGTACGAATGTCTAATGGCTGATCAATTGTGTGACCGTTGCGGAGAATACCTGCCCGAAGGAAGTGTCCGATATACCGTTCATATTCAGGCGGTTGTTGATTTTGAAAACGTTGCCTGCGGTGAAACCGACGCCGGTCTTGCGGGGCAGGATATTGCCACCCCCATGTGTTCTTCCGTGGATGATTTGGAAGAAGATGTTTTTCAGGAAGTTGTTTTTATGCTTTGTGAAAGCTGTAAAAGAAAATTTTTGCAGGACCCCTTCAATCGGGGGACGGATTTTTTCAGGTTGCCTAAAAACATAAAATATTTGTTTCATTGAAACCTTTTATGGCTTTGAATGTTCTGGACTGGATCATCATCATTATTCTCCTGTTTTTTCTGATCAAAAGCATTATCCGGGGTGCAGCCCGGGAGGTTTTTTCTCTTCTGGCGCTTTTTCTGGCCGGTTTTTATTCCTGTAAATATTATATTGCGGTAGCTCCCCATCTGGAAATTCTTTTGAAACAAAAATGGGCCCAGAGCCTCATTGCCTTCTTCCTTTTGTTTTTATCGATTTATCTTGTCGTCAACCTGATCGGCTGGCTGGTCTACAAGCTTCTGAAAAAAATCCGGTTAAGCTTTCTGGACCGTGTGGCCGGTGCGCTTATCGGCACGGCAAAAGCGTATATTCTGGCCAGTTTTTTGATTTTTTTCGTCTCGATATTTCCGCAGAGCAATGCCATTTTGAAAAATTCTGCTTTGTCGGAATATACCTTTCCCTTTATCACCCTGGTATCAGACCTGTTTCCCGAAGAGCTGAAGAAAATAATTGCCGAAAAAACAAAATCGTTCAAAGAAAAAAGAATTAATCTGAAAAACCTGACCGAACAAAAAAACACTCTGTAGACCCTTTCCGGGCCTCATGAATTTATTGACGGCAGGCCCCGGTCTGTGGCAAAATTCAGTATCCGAACAAAAGGGACAGACCATTACGGATTTAATTTACCATAAACATTATTAAGGAGACCGACATGTCAAAGTATCAGCAAATTCCCGTACCGCCCTATCCCGGCGAAAGAGATCCCGGCAAGGAAAGCCTGGTGAAGGTTGCCGCGCTCCAGATGGAGCCCCATATCGGCGATAAAGATCATAATATCGAGGAAACTCTGAAAAGCATCAATGCCGCCGGAGAAAAGGGTGCCAGACTCATGGTTCTTCCGGAACTCTGTAACACCGGTTATATCTTCAATTCCCGGGAAGAGGCCTTTGCCCTTTCGGAAGAGGTTCCCGACGGTCCCACCACCCAGGAATGGATCAAGGCTGCCCAGAAACATAATGCCTATATCTGTGCGGGCATTACCGAACGGGAAGGCAATCACCTCTATAACAGTGTGGTTGTTGTCGGACCGGAAGGCTATGTCGGTACCTACCGAAAGACCCATCTGTGGAATGAAGAAAAAATGTGGTTTGAGCCGGGAAACCTCGGCTACCCGGTTTTCTCCCTGCCGTTCGGAAAAATCGGCTGCCGGGTCTGCTATGACGTCTGGTTTCCGGAAGTTTCCCGGATTCTGGCTGCCCAGGGGGCCGACATCATCTGTGATTCCACCAACTGGGTTGTGGTGGATCCGCTGCAGACCAAAGAAAAACCCACCGCGGCCACTTCGGCATCACAGATGTCGCTGATGAACTCGGTATACAGCATTTGTGCAGATCGTGTCGGCGAGGAAAGAGGCTGTGTGTATATCGGCAACAGCTGCATTACTGATCCCGGCGGCGGATTCGTTGCCGGCCCCGCCGATCCGGATAAACCCGAAATCGTCATGGCGGAAATCAATGTCATGGCCGCCCGTTACCGCCACTGGTCCGATTTTAACAATCCGCACACGGACCGCCGGACGGACATTTACGATGAGTATCTGGGATATTATCCGGATGAAGAGTGGTAAAATTCTTTTTGCGGTTTGACTTTCATCGAAGCAAAACAGCCGGGAGGTCCGGATAAATGGACTTCCCGGCTGTTTCTTAAACCGCCCGGTTTTTATGATGGGATCAAGCGCGTAAAAAAGGTAAAATTACCGTTGCGAAACAGGTCATTCTTGCTTCCGGCAAAGGTGCGACACCACCCGGCTGCCGAAGGGGCGCCGCCGCTGCTTGTGTGAAGCGCTGCGGTGACCCTTTTTGAAAACATACCAGCGTTTAACCGCCATATGAAAAAACTGCTTGTTTCAATTATTATTGCTGTTTTTGTCGTTGTTGTTTTATTTGCGGTGAACTTTTACTCGTACTGCATTACCCCCTACCGCAGCACACCGGTGGATATCATCGTGAACATTCCTGAGGGCGCCAGTTTTAAAAAGGTCTTCGAGCTTCTTGCCGAGCACAATATCATTCGGAAAAGTGTCCGGTTCACCCTTCTGGCAAAACTGAAAAATGCGGAGCATAAAATAAAATCCGGGGAATACTGCATGACCATGCCCCTGTCTCCCCTTGATGTGCTGGACAAACTGGTTCGCGGAGAGGTGATTACCTACAGTGTGACTATTCCGGAGGGAAAAGATATTTTCGATGTTGCCAGGATTATGGAAACCGCCGGACTGGGGTCTTTTGCCGGAAACCTGGAAAAGATGAGAGATCCGGCTTTCATCCGGTCTGCGGGGCTGGAACAGGAAAGTCTTGAAGGGTTTTTGTTTCCCGATACCTACCGGTTCAGCCGACAAACGGTTCCGGAAACCATATTGAAAAAAATGGTCGCCAGGCACAAAGCCGTTGTTGACCGGGAGATCATTCGTCAGGCGGAAAAAACCGGGCTTTCCCTCAGAGAGGTCATCACCCTGGCTTCTCTGGTTGAAAAAGAGACTGCGCAAAGATCTGAAAAACGGTTGATTGCCGCGGTATTTTTAAACCGGCTCAAAAAAGGCATGCGTCTGGAATGCGATCCCACGGTCATTTACGGCATCAAACAGGAAATGCCGGGATTTAACCGCCGGCTGCGGACAAAACATTTGCGAAAAAAGACCCCGTACAATACCTACCGGATTTACGGGTTGCCCAAGGGGCCGATCTGCAACCCGGGTCTGGAATCCATAAAAGCTGTACTGAACCCGGCCAAAACCGATTATCTTTATTTCGTCTCGAAAAACAACGGTTTTCACCAGTTTTCAAAGACCCTCAAGGCCCATAACCGGGCGGTCCATGAATATCAGAAAAACGGCAGATAATCTTTTTCGACAGCGGTTTACTGAGTCCGGGCTGTTTTTATTCCGGTGATTTTCTTGTTTAAAGCGTCGATATCCGCGCCCATAAAACGGGTATAGAGCATAAAGGCTTTCAAGGCTTCCGATTCATCGGTCATGTCATGCCTTTCGGCAAAGTCCATAACCGCCTGGTAAATGTTTTGGTCCCGCTGGTTTTCAAGATCAAGGCATAATTTTATTTCTTTAAGTTTTTTCATGTGTTGTATCTCCGTTCTCGGGTTTTTCTTTGCCCCCGCCTCGGCGCCTCCGGTCTTCCCGCAAAAAACGGGAGACCCCCCGTCTAAAACCGGACCTGCAAAGGTTATTTAAAACAAGTTGCCACGCATCAATCAACTGATCATTATAACAGATTATGCGGCAAAAAGAGACAGCAAATTTATTCGGGACCTGAATATCTCCCTTTACGTGTTTTTTACCGGAAGGTTTTCAAGGATATCGTAGGACGGTATAGAGTTTTTCCCATTGTTTAATTGTTTTGTCTAAAGAATAATTTTCAGAAAATATAACTTGCTGCCCGCATTAATGCGCCTCGCGCCAGTTCTTTCCCCAGCACATCTCCACTTTGAGTGGCACCTTTAGGGCGATGACCGATTCCATTTCGGTTTTGACCAGGGTATTCATGATCCCGATTTCCGCTTTCGGCACTTCAAACACCAGTTCATCGTGCACCTGCAAAACCATTTTCGACTGAAGGTTCTCTTTTTCCAACACTTTGTCAATGTTGATCATGGCGATTTTGATCAGGTCCGCGGCCGTGCCCTGGATCGGGGCATTGATGGCGGTGCGTTCGGCAAATTTTTTCACCGTGTTGTTTCTGGCATTAATATCCGGCAAATACCGGCGCCGGTTCATCAGGGTGGACACATACCCGTTTTCCCGGGCATTTTCCAGCACGCTGTCCATATACCCCTTGACCTGTCCATACTGCTGAAAATAGCTGTCGATATATTCCTGGGCCTGTTTGGGCGGAATTTCCAGTTCCTTGCTCAGGCCAAAGGCGCTCATTCCGTAGATAATGCCGAAATTGATCACCTTGGCTTCCCGGCGCATATCCGGGGAAACCGATTCCGGGGGTATGTCCCAGACCTCGGCAGCGGTCCGGGCATGAATGTCTTCGTTGTTGTTAAAGGCGTCCATCAGGGTCTCGTCCGCGGACAGATGGGCCAGCAGTCTGAGCTCGATCTGGGAATAGTCGGCGGACAAAAGCTGCCAGCCCGGTTCGGTAATAAAGGCTTCGCGGATCCGCCGGCCCTCTTCCGTGCGGATCGGAATGTTCTGCAAATTCGGATCGCTGCTGCTCAGGCGGCCGGTGGCCGTCATGGTCTGGTTGAACGAAGTGTGGATGCGACCGGTTTCGGGATGGATCAGCGCGGGCATGTTGTCGATGTAGGTGGATTTCAGTTTGGCCAGGCTTCGGTAGGAAAGGATTTCCCCCGGCAGGGGATGAAGGTGGGACAGTTCCGTCAGGGTCGACACATCGGTGGAGTACCCGGTCTTGGTCTTTTTCTGAACCGGCAGCAAAAGTTTTTCAAAAAGAATCTCGCCCAGCTGTTTGGTGGAATTAATGTTGAATTCCTGTCCCGCTTCGCGGTAGATCTTTTCTTCCAGGGTTTTCAATTTGTCGCCGAACTCCGCGGACAGGGCCTGTAAAAACGCAAGGTCCAGCTTCACGCCGTGAATTTCCATGCCGGCCAGCACTTCGATCAGCGGCATTTCGATGGCGTCATAAAGTTCATCGGCTCCTTGTTTCTTGATTTGCGGTAACAGCTGTTTTGCCAGCAGACGGGTGATGTCCGAATCTTCACAGGCGTATTCCGCGGCTTTTTCGATTTCCACCCGGTCAAATGTCACCGCCTTTTTGCCGGTCCCGGCCACCTCTTTGAAGGAAATCATTTTATGGTCCAGATAATCCATGGCCACATTGTCCAGGCTGTGACGGTATTTGGATGGATTCAGCACATAGGAGGCCACCATGGTGTCGCAGTGCATTCCGCGCAGCCGAATGCCGTGCCGTTTGAAAAGGATGTATTCATATTTGATGTTATGACCGGTCTTTTTAATGGCCGGGTCTTCCAGCAGCGGTTTCAACGCGGTCATGACCGTGTCCCGGTCCGGCTGGTTTGCCAGGCCCTCGTGTTTCACCGGAAGGTAAACCGCTTCGTGGTCCTTCCAGGCAAAAGAAATTCCCACGATTTCCGCCAGCATGGGAAATTCCGAGGTGGTTTCAAAATCCAGGGTAAAGCTTTTGTGCTTTTTGAGTTCGGCAAACAGGGCCCGGATTTCGGCCATGTCCGTTGTCCAGCGATAATTTTTCTCCGTTTTTTTTTCAACGGTGATCTCTTTCAGCAGCCGGGTAAACTCAAACTTCTTGAACAGAGCGCGTAAAGCTTCCGTATTCGGCGAATCGACTTTCAACTCCTGCCAGGTTTTATCCAGGGGTACTTTGGTATCAATGGTGACCAGTTTTTTGGACAGAAAGGCCTGGTCCCGGTTTTCCGTCAGGGACTGTTTCACTTTCTTTTTGGTAATCTCCGCCAGGTTTTCATAGATATCCTCCACGCTGCCGTATTCATCTACCAGGCGCTGCGCGGTCTTGGGGCCGACGCCCGGTACGCCCGGCACATTGTCCGAAGTATCTCCGGTCAGGCCGAGAACATCGATGACCCGGTCCGGCGAAACCCCGAACTTTTTTTTCACCTCTGACACGTCCGTGATTTTGTTTTTCATGGTGTCCAGCAACCTGACCCGGCCGCTGACCATCTGGCACATGTCCTTGTCACCGGAAACGATCGTGACCTCTGCCCCGTCCTGTTCCGCCTGTCTGGCCAGGGTCCCCATGATGTCATCGGCCTCAAATCCCGGCTTTTCGAGCATGGGGATGTTGAAGGCCTGAATCACCTCTTTGATATAGGGGATCTGCTGGGACAAATTATCTGGCATCTCCTCCCGGTTTGCTTTATAGTCTTGGTATGCCGCATGGCGGAAAGTGGGTTCCGGCCGGTCGAGAACCGCGGCCAGATATTCCGGCCTTTCGTCCTTCAGCAGTTTCTGGAGCATGGTGGTAAACCCGTAAATGGCATTGGTGGGCAGTCCTGTTGAGGTGGCCAGCGGCGGCAAGGCAAAAAACGCCCGGTAAAAATAGGCGCTGACATCGATCAGGTAAAGTTTTTTGTTTTCAGGCATTTTCCGGATGCTTTCAGATGGGTTGGAATTTACCAGGAAGTATATACCACAAATGGGTTGTTCACAAAGAAATTTAGTTTTATTTTCTTCCTTTACCGCCAGGCTTGTTTTTACGGCGCTTCTGCTTGTTTTTACTGCGCTTTCCGCATCTGCTGTGCAAAAAAGCGAAACCGCCTTTTTCCGGTTTTATTTTGAAACGGAAAACGGCGCCACCGCCGACCTGATCGAAACCGCGGACACGGTAACTCGAAAAGTAAAATTTCTGACCGGGTTTGCGCCCGGAGAAAAAATCGATGTTTTTATTGCCGAAGACCGGAACGCGTTTAAACGGCTCCTGCCGAAAAAATCCCGGGTTCCGAGCTGGGCCGTGGGGGTGGCATTTCCCGCGTTAAACCGAATCATTCTGCTGAAAGAACCCCGGATTGATCTGGCCGCGACCTTTCGCCATGAACTGAACCATATTCTTCTGGGCCAGGCCTTTCGCGGAAAAGCAAAGGTCCCCCGGTGGCTGGACGAGGGCCTGGCCATGATCGTGGCTGAAGACTGGAACCTGTCCGCCATGACCGTCATGACCGGTGCGGTGCTGACCGGGGCGGTGATGCCCATGGCGGACATTGCCCGTCGTTTTCCCTATGAAGAAAAGCGGGCCCGGATTGCCTATGCCCAGAGTTTTTATTTTATCGCTTTTCTGAAAAGAGAATTCGGTGAGGCCGGCTTCCGGCGCTTTCTGGATGTGTACCGGAATCATCAGAATTTCAAATTAGCTCTCAAAAGAACCTATTATCTGGACTGGCCGGAAATCGAGGAGCTGTGGCAGCAGTATCTCAGGCTTCGGTTCAACTGGATTCCGATTCTGACCAGCACCGGATTTTTATGGTTTGCCGCCAGCATTATTTTTGTTATAGGATATTTTCTCAAGAAACGCCGCAGCCGGCAGAAACTGGCCCAGTGGGAAGAAGAGGAAAAGGTTATTTATGACGATTGATCTGTTCACCACAAAGCTACGGAGCACACGGAGATGGACGACAAAAAACTGTTAGCAACTGCAAAGAAACTGCATAAAGACTGGCTCAGGGAAAACAAATCGTTTGTCCAGGCCTGCAAAAATGATCCCGCCCAGACCAACTGTTCCCGCGACTTTACCCGGGCGGTGTCATGGGAAAAGCTTCCCGACATGTGGATCAGTTATTACAGGAGAGAGGCAAGGATCAAGCTGTTAAGCCAGTTTTAACTTCCCGGGCGGTTACAAAACCAAATCAAGCTCAATTATCCGGCCAGATAATTACAGCGGGTTGGCATTCTGCATCACGTATCTTTTTCTGGGGGTATTCAAAATTTTATGGAAGAAGGGCTGGAGCAGTTATTATAACTGGTGAAGAATCCGGGCAAGAAATCCTTTCTTTTTAGATGTTGACAACCGATAAAACGAGTATATACTATTAAGTATATATTATGGAGGGCATATGAACACGGCAAAACTATTTAAAAACGGAAAGAGCCAGGCGGTCCGGCTGCCGAAAGAGTTCAGTTTTCAGGGCAGAGAAGTCTATGTCAAAAAAATCGGCAGCAATGTCATTCTGATCCCCAAGGACAATCCCTGGGGAACGTTTATGGATAGCCTGAATTTGTTCAGCAGTGATTTTATGCTGAAACGGGAGCAACCGGATCCGGACGAAAGAGAGAATTTTTAATGCAGTATATGCTGGACACAAATATCTGTATTTATATCATTAAGAAAAAACCACCCAAAGTCCTGAAAAGGTTTGAAGCCTTCGGTGTTTCTGATATTGTCATTTCATCCATTACCTTATCGGAGCTGGAATACGGCATTGTCAAAAGCGCCAGGCCGGAGCAGAACCAGCAGGCACTGAGCATGTTCCTCACCCCGATCGACATCCTCCCCTATGACGATCTTGCCGCAATTCATTATGGTGAAACAAGAGCCGCTCTTGAGAAAAAAGGAAAGTTAATCGGAGCAATGGACATGCTGATTGCGGCCCACGCCCGAAGCCTGAACCTCACCCTTGTCACAAACAACCTCCGGGAATTCAAACGCATCCCCCGATTGAAAGCGGAAAACTGGACATCATAAGTTTATGGTATCTATATGTTATCTGCTATTTAGCTACGGTCAGTGACACAATTTATTGTGTTTTATTTTTTAAAAACCCAAACCATTGTCAAAAAAGTTTCGCGGGAAAACAACGTCTTACAATACTATTGGGTTTTTATTAGGGGTTAGGGCCCTAAAGATATCGTTCAGCTTTTATTTCCTGTCGGATACCAGCGCCCCGCTTTTGTGCGACCCTTGGATAAAACCAGACCATCCCGTTTCATTTCCTTAAGCAAGGTTTTAACCTGTTCACGGGTAAGCGAAGGAAGCACATCCATTAGTTCTGAAAATTGCGTACCAATTTTTTTATTGCCGGCAATATGCTTCAGAAGCAATGTCTTGTTTGTATCTCTGTCGAGTCCGCGTTTTCGAGTATAAACACCCATCTTTCCAATAAAAGAATAATACCGCCTTGCAAGAATATATTTACGCCCAACACGCTCAACAATACCCATTTCCCGCAAAGGCACAAGCCGTTCCTTCAGCATGGCGGGTATCGGTTGTTCACGATGAATATAGTCCAGAAGAAGAAGATCGTTGGTGCCTATTGCCGACTGGGTTAATTTACCGATTTCTTCAAGGAAACGTAAAAATCCGGTATCCTGAACATCACCGTATAGCTTGACAAACACCTGATAGTCATCAGACTGTGAAAAATCTGGTAGTCTCTTACTCTCTTTAAGACACTCTTCAAACATCCGGTCCACCCCTTGTCCGGACCTTTCAACCAAACCACATTTTGAAAAGGCTTCAGCGATACGACGGTTACGGGGAGACTGTTTCCAAAGAATATTTTCTGAATCTATACCGGGAGGATAACCACCCGGACTAACAATCTCTATTTTGTCAGGATATTGTCGTATGAAGACAGACCCCTCCAAACGGTAATCACGATGGCTAACTGCATTCAAAATTGCCTCTCGAATAACAGCTTCATTAAATGTGGGAATCTCCCACAAAAAAAGGCCTTCCTGATATTGATGTTTGTCATTTCTTAAATTTACCGTATCCCAGAGCTGATTATAGTAAAGCAAGAAACCTTTACGATATTCTATTCTTTGCTGGTATTTAATAGATCTCTCTGAGGTCCGATACTCAAAAATCACTTCAGACTGTGCCAGAAATTTGCCAAGTGCTTTATGAGAACCACATAAAGCAAGAGCCGCATAAGGTTATTCCATTATCTACAACCAGTTCAGCATCTGTTAAAAGTTGTTGGTCTGAATGTTGACTGAGCGCACGGTTCCTTGAGCGCCGGACCCATAACTTTCGAAATGTTTCGATAGCCTGTGAATCTAAATCATCCATGGTGGCACCTGAACATATCTGTGCCGAAAAATCAGGCTGGGACTCAGCAAAAATCTGTTTTAGTCTGTCCGGGGTCATAGGAATAAGGTCCTCCCCGCCACGCATCCAATACGCACCTTTGTATTGAACAGGCATTCCAACCGGTCGAGACGGCACACTAACAATCAGGACCCTTTGACCTTGATATGAAATTTCATCGATATCAATGCGTAAATGTAACCGTCCTATCAAACCGGCTTTTGTTTTTTCAATGTTTCCTAAAGCAGTTGTTCCCACTACATTGCGAGGGTTCCTGTCTGTAACTCCTAAAATTATTTTGCCACCACCTTCATTTGCTAAGGCAACGCAGTATTTCACCAGTTTTTCGAAATCGAAGTGGTTTTTCGCCTCTTTGAACTCAAGATGTTCATCTTCATTACTGTTTATCAGTTTTCCAAACTGTTTTTCAATCAGATCCATAAACAGGCCTGCCTATTTTTCTTTTTAATTTCATCCAGCCAAGGAGATCACATCTTCATGTGTCATCTATTCGAAGCAAAGCACATGGTGTTAAAATGAAATTTTCTCGCCGATCTCGCTGATCACACAAAAAATAAGGGCTTTTAACTTTATCCAGGATTTGTTTAATTTGTCCAGAGAAAAATCAAGGGGTTACAGGAAAGAGATCCGGCTGTGTGTGACGGTATCAACCGGAAGGACAGTTCAGCGTGCAAAGGTGAGACCAGACAGCTGTTTTCTCTGTCTCAGTCAAACAGCTTTTCCAGCAGCCTGTCGACCTCTTTTTCGATAACCTTTTTCCCGGCTTTGCCCACATCCACCCGGAATTTGGGTTCGGAAAGAGTGCCCGTTACTTGGAGCGGCACCATGCCCCAGCCCTCACTGTCCCGGAGGTAGCGGGAAACACTGGATCCCATCGCCTTTTTGGTCAGCCGGGGCGAGAGTTTCAGGTCAACAGCCAGGTCCAGTCTCTCATCAACAAGCCCTATTTCGCCTTTGGGGTGCAGGGCAAAACGGTCGGACAGAAAGGCACCGTCAAGTGTTGCAGCACCGTTTCCGACCCGGAGAGTGCCTTTGGCCGTTGTAAATTCAAGGATTTCCAGCTCGCGCAGGTCGAGTAGCCGGGACAATCCCCGGGTGAGTTCTGTTGTCGAAATTTTACCGTTTTTGATCTGGAGAACACTGTCAACAGCAAGGTTTTTCTTCAGGGTCTGCGGCCGGATGCCAGTGCCGTTAAGGCTGAAATCAGCACCGGCCAGGCCGAAAAAGGTGTTTTTGGCTTTTGGCAGTAAAGCGTTCGTGACCTCTTCCAGAGAAAGTGCGGTCAATTTTCCGGACCCGGAATATGTGTAACCGGGTATTGAAAAATCAATTTGAGCGCTCAGGTCAAAGTCTCCCTTTCCAACATGACCGGTATTTTTTAAACTCAGCCGGTTGTCTTTAAGCACGTAAGTCAGATCAAATTTATCGATGGACATGCCGCTGTAACGAACTGAATCGACTTTTACCTGCCCCTTTGCAGCAAACGGCAGATTCAGCGGACCGGGTTCTTTAGCTGCTGCAGGAGATGGTACTGGCTCTTTTTTGCTTGTTGTTTTGTCCGGCGTTGCCAGGTTTTTCAGCAGATCATCGATATCCAGTTTTTGGCTGTATCCGTTCAGACAAATGTCCGGGCTGGTCAGGTAGTTTCCGATGGTGCCGGTGATCTTGATCCGGTTTTTGCCGCAGGCAATATTCAGATCATCAAGAGTGATCGTCTCCTCACCGATCTTTAGTGCGCCGTCCACGACCCCTTTCATGGCGTTCTGGGAAAGGCCGATATTTTCCAGACGGATGCTGCCCTTTGTTTTCAGGGTTCTCCATTCCTGCGGCGCACCGCGAACGGAAAGGTCGCCTGCGATTTCACCGGACAGGGAAAGGCCCGGCAGGTCGACAAAGGATTGAACCGTGGTCAGCAGAGCCGCGGCCGGTGCTTTTTTTAGTGAAAGAGCGGCATCTATTTTCAGCGTTTCCCGGTTCAGATCAAAAACATCGCCTTTTACAGAAACCGGAATGTCCAGCAAGGTGAAATCCGTCGTGTCCAGGCGGACGGTACCCGGCTGGTACTGAAAGTTTATGTCACCGTCTGCCGCCAGCGGGATATCCTGGTATTTTCCATTTACTTTTAACAGGCTTGTCCGGCCTTCTGCCTTCAGGGCCGGCAGTGTTCCGTTAATTTTGATGTTTGCTGAAATACCGCCGGAAATGCTGATCTCTTTTACATCAGCCAGGCGGGCGACAAGGTCCATGATTTCTGTGGTATCCGCTTTATTCAATGTCAGGGCCAGATTGAGCTGCGGTGCGGACTTCAAATGCTGAACATCTCCGGTTAAAGAGGCAGAGATCTCCTGAAGGGTCAGGTCCGCTTTTTCAATGGTCAGCAGATCCGCTGCGGGGCTGAATCCGCAGGCATATTTCATCGCCACAGCGATATTTTCAATTCGTTTCGAAGGATCTAAAACAAGCTTTTCCAGCCGGACGTCAATGCGGCCGGCCGACCGGATTCCGTTGCCCGCGGCCGGCCGGATGTTTGCATCCAGGTCAATAGTACCTTTAACCTCGGGCAGTTCTTTTTTTTCATCCTGGAAAGAAACCACGGCTTTGTCCAGAATCAGCCGGTTGACCAGCAGGGAAACCGGCAGGGATTTTCTTTCTTTCGTTTTCTCTTTTCCTTTTGAAGGAACGGTCTTTTCTTTTTTCCCAAGCGTTTCAAAATTAAACCGGCCGTCTTTGTCCCGGATGATGCGAATGTCCGGCGACTGAAGCGATAGTTCATCGACAACAATTTTTTTGCTCAGCAGGGGCAGAAACTTGTATTTCAGCACAAACGCCTTGGCGGTCAGGAAATCGGTTGTGCCGGAGGCTTCTTTAATTGAAAAATCGGTCACCCGTATTCCGCGGAACAGGCTGATATGGATTTCGTCCGCGGTGACTTTTCGATTCAGGGCGGTTTCAACGGTCGGGATCAGAAAGGCCCGGACCCGGTCCGGGGTCAGATAGACTTTTGCCAGGACGGCGAGGGTGACGACAACGATGATGCCTGCGGTGACAAAGATCAGCAAAATTTTTTTCATGTGATCTCCCTCCGTTTGCTGTTTTCCAACTCCTCTCCCGCCCGCACGATCGGGTGAAAGAACAAATAACAAGAACAAAAAAAACACCTCCCTCCGGCGACAGAAGACCTTTCTGCAAACCGAAAAGAGGTATCTGTTGAAGGTATTTACTGTTTAACATATGGCTTGCGGCAACGCAACCACCTCTCAATCCTGAAAAGAAAGGTTTAACAAAAACGGCCTTTTTTAAGGTTCTTATCAGAGAAACAAGCGCCGGTGGTTACCGACATTCCTGTTTTCGACAAATCCGGTAGTTTTTGTGTCTTTTCATCTGCCAACCGGAATTGTGTGTATTTTTATTCTGTTTTGTTCTCACAGCCTTCACACCGGCCGAAACCATCGGCAATGAGATTAAAAAATACATCCGGCGGATTTATAACAGAGTTTGTCTCTTTTAAAATATAATTATCACTGGCCGGAACCGCGGAACCTAACAGTTGATACTGCCAGAGGCTGTTTTCCCACTCCACACAAAATCTGTATTTGCCCAAAGGGAAAAAGGCTGTTGTTTTTTCATCGGTTGAAACCGGAATGGCATAGGTGCTGCTGACGGGAGCATCCTGGTTCGGATCGGTTAAAGCAAACTCTGCCACACTGACAGTTGCTTCCCCTGTGCCGACGGGAACAAAATCAAAAGCCTTGTGAAGATTCAGCCCCTTCCCGACCTGAAACAGAGAGACCTCCTTGACATAGGAGGACACCGTATTGCCGCTCTGGGTGCCGCCGGCATAAAACCATTCCCCGGCCTCCAGGATATAGATGCCCAGGGCACCGGTTTCCGCGCTGTCGATATTATTAAAGGTGATTTTTATGGGTCTCAGCAGCTCCTTGCCAAGCTCAACTTGATAGGCCGATGAAAAGGATTCCAGAAAGGCGGGAAAAGCTTTCGGATTCTCTTCGATTGATATTTTACAATTGGTGTCCGTGTCCAGCGCGCCTTCCGGAAACACCAGGACCAGGTCTTGGTAGCTAAGGGTTCCGCCGTCCGGACCGATGGGAAATTCATTTGTATTCGGATTTTCGGTAACCGTAATCATTACCTGTGCCGATTCGGCGGTACGGTCTGTCACCAGAAGCGTATCCACCCCTTCGGTTGCGCCGGCGGTATAAATGGCGGTCCGGTTGTCTGTGCCGGTGATTTCAAAGGACCCGCCCGAGTTGTTTGGAGACAGGATAAACGTATAAGGCGGCTCTCCGCCGTCTGCGGTAAACGTCTGTGTTCCGCCGGGCTGCAGGGATTTGAAAGGTGGTGAGATCTCCAGCGGGTCTGTATCGTCACACCCGTCCGCCCCGGCAAAACAGCCGGACAAACAGCTGAAGAATTTTGAGAGGGCAAAATTATCTTCTTCCAGCAAATCCACGATCAGATTAAAAAATGCCTCCAGAAAACAGACCGGATTCATTTCCTCCGTTTCCCGGGAATCAACAGCAGCCTTTTGTCCGGGGCAAAAAACTTCCGCCGTCAGTGGCCAGCCGCCATCCGAACAGGTCGGTCCCTGCGCTGCCGGCGCCTTGCCGGAAAAAGTGAAAGAAAAAAACAGGACGAAAAGAACAACCCCTGGTCCGTTTTTTTTAAATCCCCTCATATTACAATACCTCCACCGATGTTGCCTTGAAGTTAATATAGACTTCCGATCCGGGACCCAGCCCCAGCTCCTGATAAGCGCTTCGGGTAATGGCCGCCTCAAACAGTTCCCCGGCCCGGATCTTTAAAAAAATCAGGTCTTCCCGGTCCGCAATCTGGCGGACCTTTCCCCGGACACAGTTTCTCATGCTGGACACCAGCGGTTTTTTGGAAAGGGTAATCGCAGTCACCGGAATCAGAATGTTTGCCGGGCCGGTCTGGGCCCCGTCCACCACAATCGACACCTTTTCATTTGAAAAAATGTTTTCTTCTTTCTGTTTTCTGATTTCCCCGTGAAAAAGGTTTCTGACTTCCGTTTTCACGATTTTGCCCTGGTACAGGTGAAGCACATTTTCCGTCAGCCGGTAGGCCTGGTCCATGTAGTGAGTGGTGAAGACAATGGTGGTGCCGAAATTCCGGTTGATTTCGTTGATGATCTTTTCCACCATCTCCCGGTGCCGGGAGTCGATGTTGGCGGAAAACTCATCCAGGAAAATCACTTCCGGATCGACGGCCAGCGCCCGGGCAATGGCGACCCGCTGTGCTTCCCCGCCGGAAAGTCTGCGGGCTTTCTGTTTTTGAAATCCGTTCAAATCAACAAAATCCAGGCAGGCTCGAACCCGGTTCAGGCGGTCTTCCGCCGGAACTTTTCTCAGGCGAAGACCGTAATCCACATTTTTTTCAACTGTTGTGTCAAACAAAAGAGGAGTTTGCTGGATGAGGGTTGCCTTTTGACGCAGATCTGCCAGACCTGCCTGGCCCGGAAAAATTTCTTTGCCGTTAAACAGGATATTACCGGTATCGGGTTTTTGAATATTCATCAGAATTTCAAACAGGGTGGTTTTGCCCGAACCATTGGATCCGTAAACACAGTATATTTTGCCCTGCTCAAAAGTCACCCTGTCGATATCCAGGACCTGTCTTTGATCAAAAGATTTGGAAAGGTTTTTGGCTTCAAAAACCGGCATGCTGTTTTTTTTTGTCATAATTTTTTAAACCGGATTCGTTTGGTAAAAAAATTATAGCAAACCCCCCGTTCAAAACAATCTTTTTATCCCGGCAACTCCGCCTTTGAAAAAAGCCCGGGCAGCTGTTTTCGATTGACACGGACAGGGCGATTTTTTATACTGGCGAAAAGGGATAAAAAAACCTGCAACCCTTCGGAAACCAACGGTCATGAACACTTTTCAGCTGACCATTCCCGTCGAAAACAAGGCCGGAATTCTGGCGAAAATAACCGCCGTCCTTTCCCGGGCCAAAATCAATATTCGGGCAACCACCATCTCCTCTTTCGGGGATCGGGGGTTCCTGAATTTTATTGTCGATGACCCGGAAGCGGGAAAACGGGTTCTGGAAAAGGAAGGGGTTTCGGTTTCCCTCAAAGAAGTTGTCGCGGTTTTGATTAAAGACCAGCCCGGCGGCATGGACCGACTGGTCCAGCTGCTGGCGGCCGAAAACATCAACATCGAAAATGCTTACGGGTTTGTGCTGGAAAGCCGGAAAAACGCGGTCTTTATTCTGGACGTGAAAAACCGGGACAAGACCCTGGCCCTTCTGAAGCGGGAGGGATTTCAGACCCTTGACGCGCAAACCCTTGCCGAGATTGAGCCTTTCCATTACATGAAATATTAAGATCTTTCCTGGTCTGTCTGATGCGAAATCCGTGAATAACAGCGTACAAAATTCACCCGGTTTTTCCCGAACCTGTCTGAAGCCGGCCGAAGGACACCCCGCGCGAGCGTTTTTTCATTCTTAACAAAAACGGCTATGTCTGGTATAATATAATGTTTGATACCATCGAACCCTTGATTTTCTAGCCTGTTTTTTAAGATGGTCGGTGGGTTTTTTGCCGGACATTTTGCTAAACGTCATAAGCGCCTTTCCTGAAAGGTTCTGTTTGTATGGAAAAAAGCCAGCCCTTTTCGGTCAATTCTTCAGGTCCCGGGAAATACAACTTTGAAAATTATCCGGATATTGCGATTGTCCAGTTTCTGGGAATGGATTACCTGCATCTGAAATGTCTGAACGGGGGAGACCTGTATGTCACGAAACACGGCCTTCCGCTCATCGAACAGCTGAAGCCGGAAAACTGGTATGAAAACAAGTGGTTTCAGGCAAATCGGGAAAAACTCAAGGGAACCAGTACGGTCTATCGGGTGGTTTCCCGAAAAATCAACGGCAAGTCGGTGGAGCTGATTGTCAAGTGGTCCCGGGTCGGGCAGCATGTTCCGCTGGAAACAAAAGTCATTGAAGATGTTCTGGGCGCGGAGTTTAACAGTCCGTTTGAAGAGTTTTCACTGGTGGAGGAACTGCGCCGGAATGTGTTTTCTCAGGAAGTCAATGAAATCAATATGTCTTTACAAAAACCGCTGGGGATTTATGTTCCGCCGGACCGGCTTCAGCTGTGGCAGACCGGACGGTCAAAGCAAAAAATCAAAAGCAAACTGGCCCAGCATCCCGGTGTTGAGCTGGATGTGCTGCGCCAGTATATCCTGATCTATAAATGGGTCCGCGGGGTGGATGCGGTTGAAGCTTTTGCTGAGGCCGGTCTTCCCAACGGCCGTCTGTTTCAGTTTACCGAAACGGTCACGACGGATCTGCGAAAAAACGGGTTCCGGGTACTGGACAACAAGCCGGCCCATTTTATTGTACGGCTGCGGCCGGACAAAACGGTTCTCAAGGACAAAAAAGGGGTGTACCCCTTTGCCCTGGTTGATTTCGAGCTGTTGCAGCGGACTCCGGCCTATGAAAAACAGGTCAAAAAAGTGAGGCGGTCCAGCTATCTGGTTAAACAACGGGACCGGTTTATCAAGGATACCCAAAAGCCCTGGCCGGGGCACCTGCATTCAGTAAACATCATGGGCGTGGATTATGTCTGGGGGATAGCGGAAAGCACCAATGGCATGCTGTGGGTTGTCGGAGATGATCCGGATCTGTTTGACTATTTTCTTCCGGAGCGGTGGCGAAAAACACCGCGGACCACCCTTTCCCCGAAAAACGATGTCTATTACACCAAAACCAAGGATGATATCAATGTGGTCTGGAAAATTTCCCGAATTGGCGAAACGCCCGATGCAGATGCGGACGAACGCGGGAAGAAAATTATTCAGCACGGCTATAACAGCCCGTTTGAAAAGTTTCATCTGGCCGTGGAATTGAGTAAACTCGGCATTTCGACCGTTTATCCGCGGGCGATTTACAGGACCGGAAGTTCCCGGGGTGCAGAAGAGATTACCGATAACAGCCGTTTTATCAGCCATAAAGATATTTTGACACCGGACCGGGAACCGGTTCTCCGGATGGACCATGACTATATTACGGTATGGGGATTCTGGAACGGTCCGGATGAGTTTCTGGCGGAACGCGATGTGGAATATTGTACCGGCATAAGTGCGCTGAACGCTTTTCGGCGGGAACTGATCACCGACTATGAATTTTTTACCCTGATGGAACAGGTCAAAAAACTCCTCTATAAAAACGGATATGAAAATGTGGGGCTAAAGGGGAACCATATTCTGCTTTCAATGAAGACCACCGGCGAACTTATGCGGGACCGAAAAAAAAGACTTGAATTTCGGTTATGCAACTTTGAATTCATTCGTCCTCTCCGAAAAAAACGAAAAAAACCGGCAATCCATGGCTGAAGCCTTGCACGAACAGAACGGATTAGAAAATATGCTATGAACGAACACGGCCAATTATCATTCTTTCCCCTGAATTGCCAATCCAACCGACCGCAAGCCGAAAAGCCGTTAAAAAGACAGGACCTGTCCCTGCGGGACGGACACCAGTCCCTGTTTGCCACCCGGGGGCGAACGGAAGACATGCTGCCGATTGCCGAAAAAATCGATGCGGTCGGCTTCTGGCCGGTCGAGACCTGGGGCGGCGCGACCTTCGATGCCGAGCGAAGCCTGACCGTGGAACTGGGGAAAGCTGTGAGGGAACAACCGGATCGCCGCTTCTGGCGCCCATGCCGGGCAGGATTGTCAAATATGAAAAAAATCAGGGAGATTGGGTAAACGCCGGTGACACCATTGTTGTTCTGGAAGCCATGAAAAGGGAAAATGCCATTCCTGCACACACGGACGGCATTGTGGCGGAGACCGGTTTTTCCGACGGAGATGCCGTCAAGAAAGGGGATGTGCTCTGTGTTGTTCAATAGCCGGCATTAAGGTGGACAAACTGCGAAAAACAAAAACAGGAAGGTTGCTGACCGGTTTATTGATATCGGGTGCGGTATGGTTGTATCTCTGGGCCGCCTGGCAGCAGGCGGTGCGGGTGAATACGGATATGGACCGTACGGACCAAAAGGCCTATATGAGCTATGCCAAAAATCTGGCCCGGACCCATTTTCATTTTGTCGGCGGCAGAAACCGGATGCCCGCATATCCCGCGCTGATGGCTTTTTTTTACAAGCCCGGACTGCCGGATGAAATCTTTTTTGAACGCGGGAAAAAGGTTGGAATCGGCCTGGGGCTTTTTTGTCTTTTCCTTGTTTTTCTGGTTTTCAATTGCGTGGCATCCCTGCTGGATGCGCTGACCGGCACGCTGGTGGCCATGTTTTCGGTATTTGTCTATAAGGCGCCCTACTTTCAGGCGGAACTCCTCTTTTATACCGTCGGTTTTTTGCTTTTTTGTCTCTTGTTGACTTTGGTAAAAACCCCCGGATTAAAAAAAGCCGCTCTTTCCGGTCTGCTTGCCGGTGCCGGGTTTTTAACCAAGGCCTCTGTGCAGCCGGCCATGGTAATCGCCGCGACAATTCTTTTTGTGAACGGTGTGGCGGATCTTGCCGGCCGGGCCGGAGCAACAAACGGTCGGATGTTCAGGGGTCGGCGGTTTTTCTGTATCGCGGTTTTTTTGGCCTTTTTTTTGATGGTTGTTTTTCCTTATCTTCGAACAAGCAAAGAACGCTTTGGCGCCTATTTTTATAATGTCAACACGACGTTTTACATGTGGTATGATTCCTGGGCGGAAGCCAAAGAAGGCACCCGGGCGCACGGAGATCGCAAGGGGTGGCCGGATTTGCCGGCAGACCGGATTCCGTCTTTTCACAAATATCTAAAGGAACACTCCCTGACGGAGATTTTCGGCAGGCTGTCGAGAGGGTTTGGTCTGGTGGCAAAATCGGCCCGGCCATATGCTGAAATATTGCTGTGGTATGTTTTTTTTATTTCACTTTTGATTTTTCATAACCGAAAACATCTGCTGAAAACTATCCGCCAGGGCAATCCCGCCACTTTTCTTTTTGTGGCAGGTTTCTTTGGGACTTATCTGCTGCTGTATGCCTGGTATGCGCCGATTGCCTCCGGGAGCCGATTTGTGCTGTCGCTGTACCTTCCCGCGCTGTTTTTGCTGGTCTGGTTTGTTGCTTATGCCGGGAAGCAGAACCTGAGCTATGTTTTTTTCGGCAGAAAAATTTCTGCTTCCGTTACTTCCCCGCTGATACTGGTGTTCCTCTGCCTGCACGTACTGACCGTTCTGCCGTACAGGATATTCTGTTTTTACGGTGGCAGCTGAAACAAGCAAACGAAAGAAAAAAGGAAGGTGAAAAATGAATGTTCAGCAAGCGACTGATTTTTTCATGTGGTGTGTCATCATAAATACGGCATTGTTTGTGCTGTGGGCCGTGTTTTTTATGGCGGTTCCCAACCTGGTGTACCGAACCCAACAGCACTTTTTCCCGGTTTCAAAAGACCAGTTCAATCTGATCTTTTACGGATTTCTTGGTTTGTATAAAATTTTCCTTCTGGTCTTTGCTGTCGTGCCGCACCTGGCGCTGCTGATCATCGGGTAGCACGGCTCAGCTGTCCAGAATTGTCCGGTAACCGTCTATTGTTTTTTGTACGGTTTTTTCCCAGGAAAACAGCTTGGCCCGCTGCAGAGAACGCAGTGACAGTGTCTTTCGCAGGGTATCATCCCTGTACAGCTTCAGCATTTCACCGCACAGGCCGTCGGTGTCCCCGGGATCGAGCATGATGCCGGCATCTCCAACAACCTCGGGAAGGGAAGCGATATTTGACGTGATGACCGGCACACCGCACTGCATGGCCTCCAGCGGCGGCAGTCCGAACCCCTCATATTCCGACATGAAGGCAAAAAACAGGGCGCCGGAATAAAGTGCGGCCAGCTGTTCATCTTTGACAAAACCAATCCTGTGAATCTGTCTGTTTTCAAGATTGCTGTCCGCAAGCGCGCTCAAAAAATTTTCCTCTTTCCAGCCCCTGGCGCCGGCCAGCACCAGGTGGAGATCCGTCAGTTTTTCCTGCCGGACCAGCCGGGTGAAACAGCGGATCAGGTGATCGATGTTTTTGTGCGGTGAAAAAGTGTTTAGGCAAAGGACATAATCTCCCTCGGGAATACCGTACTTTTTGCGTATTCGGTTCAGGATTGTTTTGTCGGTGCAGGGATGAAAGGTTTCAGGATCTGCGGCCGGTGGCGTGACAAAGGTTCGGGACGCATTTATTTTCAGATACTCACAGAAATCGTTGCGGGTGGATTCGGAAACACAGAAAGCCCAGTTTTCTGAAGACCAGGTTTTTAAAATCGGGATAATGACCCGTTCGTTTTTCCAGTTTTGAGAAAATTTAATCGGGGTCAGATCATGAATGGTAAAAGCCTTTTTGATGCGTTTGCAGCGGAAAACGAATTCGGGAAAGTTGAAAACAGGCGTATGTATAATATCTACCTGGGCCAGTTGTTTTTGAGTCAGGCGGCCTTCGAGATGATGGCTTTTCTGCAGAATAGTTTTTATAACATGAATCAGACGTTTGCCGTTTCTGGAAGATATACAGGCTTTCGGCGGGAGCTGCTTTAAAAGGATATTGGCCGTTCTGCACAACAGAAAATTTATTTCCCTGAAATAAACTAAAGGAACATGCTTTGTTTCAGCGAATTGTTCAAAATAGCGAAAACAGGGGTTGATCAGGTCGGCCCGGGCCAAAGCGGAATAGAAAACATGACACTCTTTTGACCGGGCCAGTCCTCTGGCCAGATGGTCGACAACGCGGTACAAACCACCCTGTGCGGCAGATCCGCTTTGATATCCCAGACCAATCATCGAAATATCGAAAAGAATATTCATGTCAGAAGAAAACCCAAGTGAATTTTTAAAACGGGATAAAAGTATAGGCACAAACCCGGCTTGAGTCAACGGCAAAAGCAGGCAAAAGCAGTGTTATCTTTTACCGTTATATATAGGAGAGTTTAAAATAAAGGGAACTTATCCGGAGGCCTGTTCCAAAAATTCTTCATCAAACAGATCAAACAAAAAACCTGTCCGGGAACAACCAGAAATTTCAAAAACAGCTGCAGGAACTTCATCCCGGCTGGGAATACCGCTTCTACGATTTTCTGGAAAGACGCCGGTTTATTCAAGCCCGCATGCCTGAGATGCTGGACCTGTATGGATGATAACTATAAAATGGATATCCAGCGGGCGAATCTGTTCAGAATGATAGCTCTATATGTGCACGGGGGTTTTTATCTGGATGTGGATATAGAGTGTCATAAACCGCTGGATGATTTGTGAAAAGTATAAAACTATATCTACTTGGCTTTAACAAGCAGCATCTGACCCGGAAAAATCATGCTTCTAGGCGTCAGGTTGTTCAACCGCAAAAGGTCTGCCAGTTTCATTCTGTGCCTTTTGGCGATCAGGTAGGGAGAGTCTCCGTTTTTGACCCGGTACTGTTCCGTTTCCGATATGTTGACCAGAACAGAGGTTTTCGGCAGCAGCAGGGTTTGTCCGACCTGAAGTGTTGAGGTGGTCAGTCCGTTTAAGGTCTGGATCGCCTTGGTGGTGGTATGAAAACTTTTGGCGATTTCCCAGAGCGAATCTCCCCGCCGGACCACATATTCCAGCAGATCTCCTTTGTCGCGGGTAGCGTAGGTCCGGTGGTTTCTTCGAGCCGAGCGCCAGGACCGGGTGGGAATTTTCAGTTTCCAGCCGGTTTTGATATAGCTTGAATTTTTCAGACCGTTCCTGGCCATGATGGCGCGGACGGACGATTTATATTTTGAAGCAATTACGGAAAGGGATTCTCCGGACCGGACCCGATGGACGATGTATGGCGGCACCGGCGGCACGTAAACCGGGATCTCCGAAAGCTTTGCCGTTAAAACCTCGGTTTTCCCTGCAGGAAGTTTCAGAGGGTAAGGGGCGTTCGGAGTCACATTTTTTCTGAGTTCCGGATTCAGATTTTTCAATGTCGTATAGGTGATACCGATGTTTGCGGCGATTGTTTTCAGGTGCGCCTGCTTGTTGATCATGGCGGTTTCAAACTTGATTTCTTTATCCACCGGCGGCAGCGTGATGCCGTACTTTTCCGGCGTGTTGATGAGATGCAGTACGGCAATAAAACGGGGAACATAAGAAGCCGTTTCCCGGGGGAGTCTGGCATACAGGTCCCAGAAATTGTCCAGGTAGCTGATCCGCTGTCGCTTGATGGTTTTCAGCACCCGGCCTTCACCGCAGTTGTAAGCGGCCAGCGCGGTGGTCCAGTCTCCGAAAATACCGTGAAGTTCTTTCAGGTAAGCAATGGCGGCCACGGTTGATTTTTCAGGATCCATCCGTTCGTCCACCCAGACCGTTCTTTCCAGGCCGAACTTGCATCCGGTCGAGGCAATAAATTGCCACATGCCCAGTGCCCGGGCCCGGGACAGCGCCTTGATTTTGTAACCGCTTTCAATCAGCGGCAACCAGGACAATTCTTCCGGCAGGCCCTCCTCTTTTAACGCTTTTAAAATGGCCGGCCGGTACCGCCCGGAGCGTTTGTAGGCGTTCAGAAAAAAATGTTTTTCCTTGCCGGTAAAAGCACTGATGGCTTTTTTTACTTCCTTGTTCATCACCAGGGGAATGGCATTTTTATGCCCGTTTACCGTGTTGCTTCGAGAGGCATAAACTTCCACGATCTTTTTTGCAATGGTGATTCTCAGGTCTTCCCGTTGCTGAAAAATATCCGGATCCGGGTTATGGTTCACCTCCAGAATCAGAGAGTATGCCTTGTCCAGAGCATCCAGGGCGCCATCGATATCCCCCTGCTGCCAGAATTCTATGGCGGTCTGGTAAAACTCGATGGCCGAGTCCAGAAGAATCTGGGCCTTTTTTGCCGAAGAAGGATTTTTAATCTGTTCCGGCGGTGAAACCGCGGCAGAAGAAAGGGCGTGGCTGTCGAATGCGGAAGATACCGATTCGGTTGGTTTTTGCCGTACCGGCAATGTACAGGCGGACACTGAAAAGACGAGGAAACAAAAGAAAACACAAAAACGGATAAATGTATGCATAAACTTGATATTTGCAGGCCGGGAAACGGGTATCGGGTTAATGGTTCAAAACAGAAACTTTATTTTACACATATCCCCGTCAATGTAAACATATAATTGCTGTACCGCCGTTGCACGGGTCCGAATGGGCGACGTTTTTTTAGGCCTTGCGGCTGAAAACCGGGTGTTTCCTTGACAACGGTCCCAATAGCCCCTAACATTGTTTTCAGGCAAAAGAAACGGGGCCTGTGTGCCTGCCCTGTAGGTGCCATTAACAAAGCGGATACGATTGAAAAACGACAACCTTACCCGGTGAAAGGGAGATACGCCTGAAAAGCGCTTTAACGGGAAAATGACAAAATACGATCTGATTTATGTTTTTTCGTACATTCTTTTTTTGCTGGGGGCGGCCATGAATTTTCGCAGAAAGCCTTTTGCCTTCCGGATAATGTCGGCGGCGGTGCTGATCGATTTTTTTGCGGTGACGATTCCTTTGCCCGGCTTTAAATCCCTGGCCATAACCGTGGATACGGATCCGCTGATTATCGCCGGAACCATTGCCGGTGTTCTGGCCTGGCTTGTTTTTGTTCTGGCCATGTTCAGCCGTGCCATGGAGAGAAAGATGCTGCTTTCCTTTGACGGAATGATCTCCGCAGTTCAGATTATCTGGCTGGTTAATCTGGTGACGATATTTTACGGTGTTTACGATATATAAGGGAGAGCGGACCATGTTTACCAAGGAGATGCCCAAAACGATTTCAAAAATGTACGATGTAGTTTACCGCGCGGATGAAATCCTAGGTAAAACATTTCGGGTTGAAAAACGGACCGCCCCGGGGGAATACGACCTGTTTTTCGAAACGAAAAACAGGGAAAAAATCCTGTTTGCAGGATTTAGGTTTTCCCTTTACCAGTGTGCTCGAAACTGGTTCTGGCTGGGGGTTGCCATGGACTGGAACCGGAAAGTGGTTGACGCTTTCCGGGAAAATCACGGGGACGAAGTTATTCGTTTTGAAAATTTTTTTCTGTGTCCACTGCCGGCGGCGGTTTTTGAAAAGGAGAACTACATCGATGAAGCCGTTTCCATCATTGAAAAGGAACTGAATGCGCTGGCGGCGGTTTTATAAATAATATTTAAGGTTATTATGTTTATAGATTTTGCCCGGGTTACGGTAAAGTCAGGGAACGGCGGGAACGGCTGTGTTTCGTTCCGGCGGGAAAAATATCTGCCCAAAGGCGGACCCAACGGCGGGGACGGCGGTAAGGGGGGAGATGTTGTTCTGGTCGGGGATGCCAAAACAAACAATCTTGGTGCATTCCGTTTTTCTCCCCGCCTGGTTGCGGAAAACGGCTGGCCGGGAGCAGGCAGCAACCGTACCGGAAAAAGCGGCCAAGCTAAGATTGTAAAAGTTCCCTGCGGCACCATTGTCAAAAATGCGGAAACGGAAGAGCTGATCTGCGAAATTCTCAAACCGAATGAACCGGTTGTTATTGCCGCGGGCGGTTTGGGCGGTGCGGGGAACCAGCATTATGCCACCTCCCGAAACCAGGCGCCGCGCACGGCCAAAGAAGGAACGCCCGGCCGGGCGTTCCGGGCGGTGCTGGAGCTCAAGGTCATGGCGGATGTGGGGCTGGTCGGTCTTCCCAATGCCGGAAAATCTTCGCTGATCACAGCCGTTTCCCATGCGCGGCCGAAAATTGCCGATTATCCCTTTACCACCCTGGATCCGTCCGTGGGCGTGATAGAGCTTCCCGGTTTCAGGCGGATTTTCATGGCGGATATTCCGGGAATCATCGCCGGCGCGGCGCACGGAAAAGGCCTGGGGCTTCGATTTTTAAAACATGTTGAAAGAACCAAAGTCCTTCTGTTTGTGCTGGACGGATCCGGTTTTGCCGAGCCCCCGGCAGCGGCTTTTGATATTCTCAGAAAAGAGATTGAAGTGTTCGGCCACGGGCTGAAAGAAAAAAAGTTTCTGATTGCCATGAACAAAACAGACCTTGATTCCGATAAAAAGCAGCTTGCGCGGTTTAAACGGAAAATCGGTCCTGATTTTTCCGGAACAGTTTATGCTGTTTCGGCCGTCACCCGGGAAGGGCTGGATGATCTGATTGCGGCCCTGGATAAAATGATTTGATAAGTTCATAAATTTGCAATATACTTCTTATTTAAACCTTGTATAGAAAGCAATCCAGCAGAACAAGGGATTATTTTTTAAAGGTTTTCAACAACAGCAAAGGAGGATCTGTTATGTCAGAACAAACCAACTATTCGCCTGATTTCGAAAAAGCGCTTGACGTGGGAAGGCCGCCCAATATTGTCCGTCTCTTTCCGAATTCGAAAGCGCTGATTGTCAGTGGAAAATATATTGACCGGGGAATGATCAAAAAAGGCAAAGCCATGACGATTGCGGCAAATGCCAGAAACAGTTTCGTGATTCGCGGGGCATTGCAGGCTGCCCAGAAAGCCAATGCGGCGATCATTATTGAAATTGCAAAATCGGAAGGCGGTGCCAAGGCCTATTGTGCCGTAAATTTTTGGAACATGGCCACCTATGTGAATTCGATCTGCAATGAACTCGGTATTACCATTCCGGTTGCGCTTCACGCAGACCATTACGGCATCAAGGGGGACCAGGATATTGAGACCGCGCGCACGGAAATTCCCAGTATTTTTGATGCCGGAATAACCTCCATTGCCATCGATGCGTCACACCTTCCGGATGACCAGAACCTGCTGGCCAATATTGAACTCAACCAGTATGTTCCCCGGTGGGCGGGCCTGGAGACCGAAGTGGGGGAAATCAAGGGAAAGGAGGGGCTGTCCACGGCCCAGGAGGCCCTGTTTCTGATTCAGGGGCTGAATGCCCATGATATTTTTCCGGACTGGATTGCCCTGAATAACGGAACCACTCATGGTATTGAAGCCAGTGATGCCGGTATTCAGGTGGAACTGACGGCGGAAATTCATCGCGCCCTGGAAAAATACAGCATGTCCGGTGCCCAGCACGGTACTTCCGGCAATAATTCCGACCGGTTGCGGGCCATTGCCGCTACCACCCATACCACCAAGGCCAATGTAGCCACCGCGCTGCAGATGATCTCCTGGGGCCTGGAGGTAAATGACTATGGTAATGCCATCCTGGATGAGAACAAAAGTTTTATCAAGGTCAAGGATGCCGGCGCCACGGAAAAGATGTGGGCGGAAATGGTTGCTTACGCGGACGCCAAAGAGATCAAGGGCGGAAATTATAAAAAACTGAATCTGCCGTTTGAAAACAAACTGGTGGGACAGGAAAAAATGGTCCGGGACCGGATGGCCAAACGGGTTGAGGATTTTGTCTATAACATCCTGGTGAATGTGTTTAATGCCGGAGATACCGCACCAATGGTGATCGAAGAAATTATCGCTCACGGCACCTGTGATCCCGGTCCTAAAGCGGAAAAGATAGAAGACCCGGCAGAGTGGACGAAAGAGAAAATCATTGAAAAAGCAAGGCGCATCAATTCGGACAAGGGTCCGAAAGGTGATTTTGACGACTGAACATTTTTCAGAAAACAGGCATGAAAAAACCCCTCCGGAAAAGAGGGGTTTTTTATGTTTCCGACCTTTAACCGGAAACATACGATAAACAAATATTTGTATCATATCCAGGCATCAAGAAAAGGATCCTTTTTCTTTGGAACATACCCCTCTTTCACCGGCAAAGGTATTGTTTGTCAACCGGATTTTCCAAAAGCTGGTTCCGCTGTTGTTTTTAACGGTTATTTTTTATCTGACCTTTGTTTCAAGAATTATTCTTGCCCCGCTGATGCCTGAAATTGAACAGGACCTTGGTATCAGCCACAGCGAGGCAGGATCGCTGTTTTTGCTGATCAGCCTGGGATATTTTTCATCCCTGGCGAGCTCCGGCTTTATATCCTCCCGGCTTTACCATCGGAAAACAATTGTTCTATCTCCCCTCCTGCTGGGGCTGGTGCTGCTGGGACTCTCACGGTGCAGCAGCATCTGGGCCATTTATACAGGGCTTTATCTGATCGGCGCCAGCGCGGGAATCTATATCCCCTCCGGGATTGCCACCATCACCGCTTTATATTCGCCGAAAAACTGGGGAAAAGCGCTTGCCGTTCATGAGTTGGCCCCGAATGTCAGCTTTTTAACCGCGCCGCTCATTGCCCGGTTCATGATGCCCTGGGTGTCCTGGCGCGGGGTGCTGGGAGGGGTCGGCCTGCTGGCGATTTTTTTCGGCTTTTTCTTTATGCTACTGGGGAAAAGCGATGATTTTCCCGGGGAAATGCCGAAACTGACGGCACTCAGGCGGCTGGCCGCCAATCCGGGATTCTGGATCATGGCCATTCTGTTTGGTCTCGGTATCAGCGGAACCCTCGGCATTTATACCATGCTTCCTCTTTATCTGGTGCTGGAGAAGGGGCTGACCCCGGACGCCGCGAATTCGCTTATTTCCGTCTCGCGGGTATCCAGCCTTTTTATGGTTTTTGTGGCCGGCTGGGTGACGGACAGAATGGGGTTTCAAAGAACGCTGAACGGCATACTGTTTCTGACCGGAGCAGCAACCGTGCTGCTGGGAATTACCTCCGGTCCGGGCCTGACCCTGGCTGTGATTCTGCAACCGGTTCTGGCGGTCTGTTTTTTCCCGGCCGGCTTTGCAGCCCTGGGGACCGTTTTTTCGCCGGGAGACCGGAGCCTGGCGGTTGCTTTTACCGTGCCGTTGGGGTTTGTTGTGGGCGGCGGGATTGTCCCGATGATCATTGGTGTGGCCGGAGATTTTGGTTCTTTTGCCGGCGGAATTGCTGTAACCGGGGTTTTAATTGCCTCTGGCACTGTTTTTTCTCGGGGACTGACAAAAAAAGTGCAATAACTGTAGGGTTCCGCGGTTTGTTGCCGAAGGTTTTACCTTGACACGGATTATTTCAATTTTTATACTTTAGCCCTTCCTGAATATAAATAAATTTTTTATAAACGATTTTAAATCCGGAAATTCTTTTATTTTTTAGAAAAAAATATATGAAAAAAAACTTCATTATTGGTTTTATCATCAGTTTTATTTTTGTCTACCTCAGCTTGAGAGGGATTAACTTTTCAGAACTCAAAGAAAGTCTTAAATCCGCAAACTATTTCTATATTTTTCCGGGACTTTTTCTGGTGGTGTTGCTGCTGCTGGTAAGGTCCTACCGGTGGGGGGTTATGCTGGGCCCCCTTGTCAAGTATAACCAAAGGACTCTTTTTGTCATAACGGCTATCGGGTTTATGGTAGTTTCGCTTATTCCCGCCAGGATCGGTGAGATTGCCCGGCCGTTTCTGGTAAAACAGAAAAGTGGTGTCAAAATGTCGTCGACCCTGGCGACCGTAGTTGTTGAACGGATATTTGATCTTTTGGCTTTAATGGTTCTTCTGTTTGTCGTTATTTTGGTCGTACCGATTCCGCAGGCCCTGTTTAATACCGGTTTGACGCTTTTGTTTATTTCCATTACGGCATTTCTGATGCTTATTTTCCTGGCGGTGAAAAAAGATTTTTCCATGAGCAAGGCCGAGCTTGTTTTTAACCGGTTGCCCCAAAAACCGGCCGGTTTGCTGAAGAAGATTTTTCACGCTTTTGTTGAAGGACTGCAGATCTTGCCGGATATAAAAAAGACGCTTTATATCTTTTTTCTTTCGATTCTGGTATGGACCTTAAACAGCGCGACCTTTTTTATCGTTTTTTACGCTTTTGGATTTGACCTTAGTTTTATCGATGCCTGTGCTATTATGGTTATTGTGGCCATCAGTGTTATCCTTCCGGCGCCCGGGTTTGTGGGGACATTTCATTATGCCTGTATTCTGGGGCTGTCCTATTTCGGTATTGCAAAAACAGAAGCAGCCTCATATGCGGTTCTGTTACACTTTCTTCAAATAGCGCCGCTTATTCTGCTGGGATTTGTCTTTTTGCCTTTTCAGAACCTGTCCCTGCCGAAATTTATCAAAGATGAAGAAGAAGCGATCAAAATCGAGCATCTGGATGAATAATCCCTGATAATCATGTCGGTACGGCCTGTCTGTTTATTCTTTTCAAATGTTTCTGATGCAAAAGCTGTCAATAGAACAAATTGCTTTTAACACGCTTTCCCGGTATGAACCATGACGGCAAAACATGTCTTTGACATTTTTTTGTTGACGGCCTACGGCCTTTTTCTTTTGGGGGCCTCGGGTGTTTTCAGGTGTCCGGCATCCGTTGTTTCCATGAAAATAGTACTGGTCTCCATCTTCCTGGATATTTGTGCCCGGTTGCTGTATGCCGGTGATTTTTTGGGTTTCCGGTTTGCCGGCGAAAAACAGCATGTCGGTTTCACTTTATTTTTCAGCGGATTTTCCGTCTGGATCGCCTGTTTTGCCGCATTCTACTGCCGCAGCAGAAAAATAATGCCGGTTTTTTATGCGCTGATTACGGCTGTTGAAATTTGCTGGTTTGCCCTGTTGGTGGTTTACATATATCAAAAATACAGGGTTTCGGCTTTCTGATCGGAAAGATGTCGTGGATACGTCGAATCTTGGTTCGGTGTCAAGCGGCATATTCCCGGAACAATGATGCTTTGCCGCATATCGTGCGGACGCCCCCGGAGGTTAAGAGGAATTTCATGTTTGTTTTGCCTGATTCTGCAAGACAGAATTACAATGAAACACTCCGGCTGAACTGATCTACCGAGATACGCCGTAGCCTGTTGAGGCGTAGCGGAAATCCCGCTTTCGAGGCTGCGGGGAATATCCTTTTTGCCTGACTGTTCAACATGTTGAAACTGTCCAAACTATTTTTCTGGATCATTGCGCCGCCGGGGATTTTTGTTTTCGGATGTCGGCTGTTTGCCGTTTTGAACTCTGATTTGCTGCTCTCACAGCAGTGCATTGTCGCGATGTACGGTTTTTTTGCCGGGTCCGTTCTGTGGCTTCTGTTTGGCCGGTTCCTGCAGTTTTTTCATGTGCTTGAGCACGAAACCACCCATCTTTTGTTCGGCCTTCTTTTTTTTAAAAAACCGAAAGCCATTTCCGCGTCGGACCGGGGTGGCCGAACCGAACTCTACGGGGGGAATTTTATCATAACACTGGCGCCGTATTTTTTCCCCACCCTGTCCTTTCTGCTGCTGGCGTTTTTTCCCCTGCTGGATAAAAAATTTCACCTTGCTTTCTATGCGGCACTGGGGTTTTTCACCGGCTACCACCTCATTTCAAACTTTCAGGAGTTCAAGTTCAGCCAGCCGGACATTCGGGAAGCCGGGTTTGTTTTTTCCCCGTTGTTCTGTCTGTTTGGCGGGCTTGCCTGTCTGGGCGTGATCCTCGGGTTTTTGGCGGAAGGCTTTGGCGGCAGCGGCATGTTTTTTGTGGACAGTTTCAACCTGGCGCTGGAAACCGGCGCTGTTCTTTTTGAAACGGCCAAAATTCAGGTGCTGCAGGGGCGATAACGGATTTTTGTCACAGGGTTTTTTCGATTTCCCGGGTCAGGCAATAAGGTCCCGAAAGCACGGTATTTCCCTCAAAAACGGTTCTGTTTTTCAAACGGATGCGGCCTTCAGCAAAAGCCCTGACGGTTTGAATCACCAGGGGAATCTCTCGTTTTACCCCTTCTTCGCGAATTTTTTTGAAGAGCGGATTTTGCTCCCCTTCTTCCCGGGCCAGTTCCTTCAGGGATTTTTGGCGCCGTTTCTTTTCCATGTCTGCCCACAGCGGATCAAAATCCCCGCCGGCAATGGGAAAGGTCACGTAGGTGATAGGGGCGCCCCTGTCCAGTTCTTCCGTGACCAGGTGCATCATATTGCCGCTTGATTCAGCCCGTTTTTCGATCAGTTGCCAGATTACTTCCTGCCAGGTGCCGGCTGGCCCGTCGGGTGCGGCCGGATGAAGGTTGACCATATTATATTTTTGACACATGATATCACCGACAACCAGCATGTAGCCGGCCAGGACATTGATGTCGGCGGGAAAAGGGGCCAGCCGTTTCATGACTTCCGCGTCAAAGGCGTTGCGCCACCGGTTTAAAGCGGCAGGGTCTGTTTTACCCTTTTTGCGCAGATCCGGCATAAACCGTTTTGATGAAAAAGAGACCAGGTTGAGTCCGTAATCCCTGACCTGCCGCAGGTAAACATCGCTTCCGGGGGCGTCGCCGGGTTCCCGGCTGCAGAAAACAAAGGAAATTTCAGCGGTGATAATTTTGTCCGCAATGGCCTGCACAATGGCCTTCAGCAGATTGAGAGATCCCTGCCCGCGCCCGGTGGAAAACCATCCGATTCTGTACATGTACCCCCTCCGAAAAGTCCTTAAACATTGAATCTGATATTCAGAATATCACCATCACGCACGATATAGTCTTTGCCCTTGAGATAGGCTTTGCCCGCTTTTTTCAGGTCGGTTTCGTCCCGATATTCCATCAGGTCTTCATATTGCATGACCTCGGCCCGGATAAATCCTTTTTGCAGGTCGGAATGGATCACGCCGGCGGCCGCCGGGGCCGAAGCGCCTTTTTTTACCAGCCATTGCCGAACCTCGTCTTTGCCCACCGTGAAAAAAGAGATCAGGCCCAGGACATTCAGGCACCGGCGGGTCAGTATTTCAAGGGCCGGTTCTTTAATGCCCAGTTCTTCCAGGAACTCCTTTTTTTCTTCTTCGGCATCCAGGGCCGCAATTTCAGACTCGACCTTTGCCGAGATTTGCATAATCTCCATCCGGTTTTTCTCACAGCCCGGTTTCAGCCGGCCGATCAGGTCGTCACTGCCGATTTGATCATCGGAAACGTTCAGGGCCAGAATCATCTGTTTCAGGGTGATGAAGGGATAGCTTGAAATGATCTGTGTTTCATCTGTTCCGATATCCAGCAACCGCAGGGGTTTTTCCTGCTCAAGGTGGTTTTTCATTTTCTGCAGCAGGGCAAGTTCTTTTTCCTGTTTTTTGTCTTTGAGTTTTTTCAGACTCAGCGCAATCCGTTCCATGCGTTTTTCCACGAAAAGCAGATCGTGCAAAACAAGTTCCGCATTAATTCTTTCAATGTCCCGGACAGGATCGACCGATCCGTCAACATGGTAAACCGCCGCGTCTTCAAAGGCCCGGACCACGTGGCAAACCGCGTCCATATCCGCAATATCTTTAAAAATATCGCCCTTGACAATGGCTTCCTTTTCCATTTTGGGCAGGAGGGCAATATCGATTCGTGCCCGGACCGCTTTTTGCGGGGCGTACCTGTTTACCAGCGTGTCGAAACGGGAATCCTGAATGTCGGCGGTGCCGATAACCGGTTTCTGGCTGTCCGCGTGCGCCGTGTGTTCCGTGCCGGTCAAAATATGGTACAGGGTTTTTTTGCCTGTCTGGGGCAAACCGATAATGCCGATTTTCATGGGGGGCCTTTTGCGAGTTCTGTTTCAAAGATCACAATAGTAACACCCTTTAAAAACGGGGTCAAAGAATATCTCCGGAATATCTCCGGACAAATCGCCAAAGCCGAAAGACGGAAAATCACAGTCATCATCCATGAAGAAAAACCGTTTTTCTTTGAACAAATGCTTCTATTTTTTCGTGTGTGTTTGCATGAACTGTTTGATCCGTTCCAGGGCGGTATTCCGCACCGCATCCTTTTCCATGAGAATTTCATGCCCGGATTTAAAAAAAGACACCATCTCGCAACGGGTTGCGTCACACAGCCGGTCCATGGCTTCCGGGTCCACAACGGTATCATTTACCGCTTTAAGCACCAGCAGAGGAATTTTAATTTTACGGCGATCCTTCAGGGTTTCGCGGCCGGCGATCAGACTTTCGTACACCCACCGGTTGGTGGCGCCGCCCGAGGATAATTCCGGATACTGCCCGAGAATCTTTTCTTGCCACAGGTGCCAGCGGGTTTTGCTTGCGGTCAGGGGATTGTTTTTAAAGCGCAGCGGTTTTCTTTTTCCCTGAGTAAGGGCGTATTTTTTTCCCCGGCCCAGCGCGATCATGGTTTTCGTGATCAGAACAGCGGCGGTTTCAGGCAGAAGCCGGGTGTTGATCCGTATCATGGGAGAACAGAGAACAACACCGTTCATTTCCGGGGCACCGCTTTCGAGATAACGGAGGGCGACGGTTCCGCCCAAGGAATGTCCGAGAATAAACAGGTTTCTGAAATTTTGCGGAACAACCACCGTGTCCATGAAATTTTTGAGATCCTTCACATAATGGTCAAAATGTTCGACAAAAACCTTGTCCCGATCGGCAAGTCTTCTTACCGAAAAGCCCATTCCCCGATGGTCCAAAACAAAAAAGGAAACTCCCGGAGCATTAAGGTCATACATCAGCTCGGCATACTTGATGTAAGATTCCGATTTTCCCGGCAGGATGACCAGGGCGGTTTCCTTTTTTGTTGAAAGATGTTTCAAATATCTGATTTTTACTTTTTCAGACGAATGAAAAAAAGTCTGTTCACAGCTATGGTAAAAGGGCAGGACGTTTTGGCGGTACTGGTTGAAAAAATCAGGTTCACTAATGGCCGGGGCCGGTGAAGGGAAAAAAACCAGAAAAAAAAATAACAGGCGAATGGGTTTGACCATGTATTTTCCTTTTTGATACTGGTAAAGTTATAACACTTTTTTCGAAAAATTCAGAAAGTTTTCGGGGAAAACTGTTTTTCCGGGAAGGGTCCGTTTGACAATTGTGCAAATAAAAAACAAGCAAAATCATATGTTTTGACATGGTCACAGTTTTTACTTATACTTGATGGAAAAACAGATACAGCCAAAAGGAGGGAATATGGGCAAAGCCGGCCGGCTTTCCCTGACGACAAGAATACTGGTGGCCATGACGGCCGGAATTGTCGCGGGTCTGATCGTGAAATATTTTCTGCCGGCCTCCGGAGCGGTGCAAGAGTATCTCATTGACGGACTGTTTTATGTGGTGGGGCAGATCTTCATTAACAGTCTCAAGATGATGGTTGTGCCGCTGGTGTTCGTCTCCCTGGTGTGCGGAACCTGTTCTCTGGGGGATGCCGGGCGGCTGGGACGACTGGGAATAAAATCGATGGGCCTTTATCTTGCTACCACGGCAATGGCCGTGTCGCTGGCCCTTGTCATTGCCATGATCGCGGGACCCGGACGGGGAACAGATCTGACGCCGGTCTCATATGTCGTCAGCGATGCCCCGCCGATAAAAACGCTTCTCGTCAACCTGTTTCCCGCCAATCCGGTCCAGGCCCTGGCCGAAGGCAATATGCTTCAGATCATCGTTTTTTCCCTTCTGCTGGGGTCGGCGGTAACCTTTTCCGGGAAGGCGGGAAAACGGATTAGCGATATTTTTAATGATCTGAACACGGTTGTCCTGAAACTGGTGATGATTTTGATGGCGTTTGCCCCGTATGGCGTTTTTTGTTTGATTGCGAGACTTTTTGCCAGCGTGGGATTTGAAACCATCAAGAGCCTGATCAGTTATTTTGTTCTGGTCATCGTGATTCTACTGCTGCATGCCTTTACGGTCTACCCGGTGTTTCTCAAGTTTTTTGCCGGGTTGAACCCGGTGCCGTTTTTTAAAAAAGTACGGCCGCCGGTTCTGGTGGCTTTCAGTACGGCCAGCAGCATGGCCGCACTTCCCGTAACCATGGAGACCGCCACAAAGCGTCTCGGGGTAAAAAACAGTGTTGCTTCCTTTACCCTTCCCCTGGGAGCGACCATCAACATGGACGGAACCGCGATTATGCAGGGGGTCGCTACCGTTTTTATTGCGCAGGTTTATAATATCGATCTGAGCCTGAGCCAGTATGTGACGGTGGTTCTGATCGCAACGCTGGCGTCCATCGGCACGGCCGCGGTTCCCAGTGCCGGGCTGATCATGCTGGCCATGGTTCTGCAGCAGGTAGGGCTGCCGGTCGAAGGCATTGCGCTGATTATCGGAGTGGACCGGCTGCTGGACATGACCCGGACGGCCGTGAATGTTACCGGAGACTGTATGATTTCCTGTATTATCGCCAAAAGTGAAGAAGAGTTCGAGAAACCGGTATATGAAGGGGGGCCGGTTGATGAAACGGTTCAGCTGTGAAACAGAGGTCTATTATTATTTTTTTTTCAAACATTTAGAATACATAAATAAGTTGTTTTTTTAATGCCTTTTTTAATATATTGAATAAAAAAAACTGTCTCCTATGACCGATATTACGGAACAAATCCATCAGGACCACGACGGAAGCGAGAAGCCTTCGAAACTATCCTTCAGAGAAAAACTGGAGCAGAAGCCCGCCCTTAAATATCCAGTTATTCTTGTCTCCCTCGTCCTTTATCTGCTCGTTTATTTTTTAATCTATTATTTGTCCGGCTGGAACATGTCCCTGGCCACGATTATTCCGGCGGTGACCATCGGCGGGTTATACGGATTTGTGCCCGGGCTTGTGGCCGGGGCGCTTTCTTTTCCCCTTAATTTTATGATGCGCTTCCTGGTGGTGGGCGCGGTCTGGGGCCCGGGGTTTACCCCGGGCACGGCGCTTGCCGGTTCGGGCGCGGTCATTTTAAGCGCGGCGATTGTCGGTCGGATTCATGACATGGGAAAGGTCTATAACAGGAATCTCAGCCGGAGAAAGATCGCTGAAAAACGGCTGATCGAACACGGAAAGAAGCTCGACCAGCAAAAGGAAACGCTGGAGGTGTTAAACTGTGATCTGGAAAAAGCCATTGCCGCCCGCAAAACAAAGGTTGAAAAGCTGAACGCGGCCAAAAACCGCCTGGAAAATCTGTTTGAATTTTTTCTGGATCCGATCCTGATTTGTGACGGTAAGGGGGTCATTACCAAACCCAACCGGGCTTTCTGCGAAATGGTCGGCTACCAGGAGGCAGAAATTATCGGGAGAATGGTCAATGATTTTACGCCGGTGGAAACGGGAAAATATATGTCGAAGACCGGCGAGGGAATTTACCTGAATCAGAGTTTTCTTGATTTCGGGCTGGAACAGCTCGACCGCCTGTTTACGCAGGGGAGCATTTCCGACTGGAAGGCCTATACCCTGAACCGGTCCGGAGAACTGATTCCGACCCTCAGCAGTGCGGCCTGTGCCTACGACGAAAACGGCGACCTTTCCGGGACCTTTATCGTGCTGAGAGATATCACGCAGCAGCGCAAGGCGGAAATGGAAATGATTGCTTCAAAAGAACGGGCGGAAGAGGCCAATCTGTCGAAAAGTTCTTTTCTGGCCAACATGAGCCATGAGATTCGAACACCCATGAACGGTGTCATTGGGTTTACCGATATTCTTCTGAATACCCGGCTGGATGCTGAGCAGGAAGATTATGTCAAAACGATTAAACGCAGTGGCGAGGCCCTTATTTCCCTGATCAACGATATTCTTGATTTTTCCAAGATCGAGGCCGGGAAAATCAGCATAGAGGAAATCGATTTTGACATCGAGCTTCTGGCCCACGATGTCTGCGAACTGATCCGGCCCAGAATCGGCGGAAAAAAAATCGAACTTCTCTGCCGGATCGGTGAAAATGTTCCTTCCCGAATCAAAGGGGATCCCTACCGGTTTCGGCAGGTGCTGATGAACCTGATGGGCAATGCGGCCAAATTTACGGAAAAGGGAGAAATTGAACTATCGGTCGACATTAAGGAAAAAAGAGATCGTCAAATCAATATGGTTATGCAGGTCCGGGATACCGGTATCGGCATTCCGCCGGACAAGGTCGAAACGGTTTTTGAGCTGTTTCAGCAGGCAGACGGATCTACCACTCGAAAATACGGCGGTACCGGGCTGGGTCTGTCCATTTGCCGAAGAATTGCCGAACTGATGAACGGAAAGATCTGGGCGGAAAGCACCCCCGGCAGCGGCAGTATTTTTCACTTTACCGCATGGACCCGGGAAACCGAAACTACACGTAAAAAACGGTACGCGGCCAAAATCCTGGCAGGGAAAAAAGCCCTGGTTTATGATTCCAGCAGAACGAGTCTTGACATTTTAACAAAGATCCTGAGAAGTGCGGGAATGGAAGTTATCCCTGCGGACAGTCTGGGCAGTGCTGTGAAAAAAATGAAAGAAACCGTTGCAACCGATATGTCGTGTCATGTCTGTATTCTGGATATTTCCAATGCCGACCTGGAGGGATATTCCGTGGCCCGGGAAATATCCGCTTCGGTTGAGGATGTGCCGCTTCTGGCGTTTTCGGCTTCAATGGATGTCAGCGCCAGGAAGTGCCGGGAGTCCGGGTTCGGCGGATTTTTACCGAAACCGGTGAACCGGCAAAAGCTGATTAAAATGATGGAGCGGCTTCTGGGAGAAGCAGAAGAAAAAGGCCGGGATAAAACGCAAACTGAGCCGACCATCATGACCCAGTATTCCATTCGTGAGGATTTGAAACATTCCGTTTCCATTCTTCTGGTGGAGGATAATCCGATCAACCGGAAACTGGCGGAAAAGATTTTATCGAATGCCGGGTATATGGTGGCTATTGCCGATAACGGTAAGGTGGCGGTGGACAAGGTCGTGTCGGGCGAAGAAAAATACGACATCATCCTGATGGATATTCAAATGCCGGTTTTAAATGGTTATGACGCTACCAGAAAAATACGAAAGAAGGGTTTTAACAACATTCCGATCATTGCGGTCACCGCCAATGTCATGAAAGGAGACCGGGAAAAATGCCTTGCAGCGGGAATGGATGACTATATTCCCAAACCTTTGAACCGGAATGTGGTGTTTGAAATGATCCATAAATGGGTTATTGAAAAAAACAGCTGACCGGACTGCTTTGCCGGGAATTTTAAAAATGACAAACAAAAACAAAACGAAAAACAGTAGCGACGATAATATCGACCCCGCACCTGTTGGCCGGGAAAATGCCCGTTTGAGAAGAACGGTTTGCCTTTTGTCTCTGCCGATTTATGGATTGCTGTTTATTTATCTTTTCGAGAAGGTCGGTTCGGGAATGGCGATTACGGCGATTATTCCGGTGATTATCTTTGCCTGGTTTTACGGAAGCTATATCGGTATTCTTGCCGGCGCCGCCACCATGCCGGCAAACTTTGTCATGGCGCTGATCGCCGGTATCCCCTGGTGGGAAAAGGTTTTCATGCGCAGTGCCGGTATATTCGGAACGATCTGTTGTATGGGGCTGGGGCTCCTCGTTGGTTATATGCGCGATCTGGCGATGAAAACCAACCGGGAAATTGCGGATCGGAAAAATGCGGAAGCGCGGATCCGCAGCCAGCAGGACCGCCTCAATGAACAGGCCCGGGAGCTGGAGCTAAAAAACCAAACGCTGGAAACAGAAATCGCTAAAACGGAACAGGTGGTCAATGAGGCCGATAAAACAAAGAAGCAGCTGGAAAGTTTTATCAGCATCTCCCTGGACCCGATTATCCTTGCGGATGAAAAGGGCAACATTGTCAATCCCAACCCGGCTTTTCTGAATATGATCAGATATTCCCGGGAAGAGGTGATGGGAAAACCGATTTATCGTTATGTGGTTTCACAGGCGGGGGTGTATCCGTCCACTACCGGCGAGACCGTTGAACTGGGAAAAGATTATCTCGACCAAAAAAAGGTTGAAATAGCCCTCTTTTTAAAAGCGGGCAAGATATCGGATCGCGAGATCTATTTCCAGCGCAAAGACAAAAAACTGGTTCCCGTAAACCAGAGTATTGTTATGCTTAAAAACGAAAAGGGAAGGGGCTCCGCCATTCTTTCCATCACCCGTGACATTACGGACCAGAAGAAAACCGAGCTGGCCCTGACAAAGGCCAGAAAAAATGCAGAGGAAGCCAACCTTTCAAAGAGTACTTTTTTGGCCAACATGAGCCATGAAATCCGGACACCCATGAACGGGGTCATCGGGTTTACCGATATGCTGGTGGACACCGGTCTGAATGCCGAGCAGCTGGAATGTGCCCAGACCATCAAACGCAGCGGAGAAGCGCTGCTTTCCCTGATCAACGATATCCTTGATTTTTCCAAGATCGAGGCCGGCAAGATTGAGCTGGAAGCGCTTGATTTTGACGTTGAGGTTTTGGCGTATGATGTCTGTGAACTGATGAGTGAACGGATTGATAAGAAAAAAGTGGCGATTTTGTGCCGCATTGACGACAGTCTGCCGTCACGGATCAAGGGGGATCCCCACCGGTTCCGGCAGGTGCTGCTGAACCTGATGGGCAATGCAGTCAAATTCACCAGAAAGGGAGAAATCATTCTTTCCCTGATGGTTGCAGAAGAACAGGAAAATCGCATCAAACTTCATGTTATGATTCGGGACACCGGCGTCGGTATTCCGGCGGACAAGCAGGATACCATCTTTGATCTTTTCCACCAGGCGGATAATTCCACCACCCGGAAATACGGCGGTGCCGGTCTGGGCCTTTCGATCTGTAAACGAATTGCCATTATTATGAACGGAGATGTCTGGGTGGAAAGTGTGCCGAACCAGGGAAGCACTTTCCATTTTACCGCATGGCTTGGAAAGGCCGAAACAAAAACGGTTCCGCGGGTGGCTCCGGGCTCGCTGCATGGAAAACGCGTTTTGATTGCAGATGATAATGCGACCAACCGGGAAATCCTGACGCATGTTGCTGCTGTTGCCGGCATGGAGGTTCACAGCTGTTCGAACGGGGAAGAGACCCTGGCGGCGGTTGCCGAGGCCGATAAAAGCGGAAAACCGTTTGATGTTTGTGTATTTGATATCATGATGCCCGGTATCAGCGGATACACGGTGGCCAAAAGGATCCGGAAAATTTACGGTGAGGGTCTGCCGATGCTGGCCTTTTCTTCTTCCGTGGAATGGGGAATGGAAAAGTGTGTTCAGGCCGGTTATAACGGTTTTCTGCCCAAACCGATTAACCGGATAAAACTGTACAAAATGTTGGAACGGTTGATCGGTAAATCCGAAGCGGTGAAAAAGTCTTCCGCAACAGAAACGGAGAAAAAAATCGTTACCCAGTATTCGCTTCGAGAAGACGCCAAATATTCCATTTCCCTGCTCCTGGCCGAAGATAATCCGGTCAATCAGAAACTGGCCACAAAACTGCTGACCAAGGCCGGTTACCGGGTGGAAGTGGTAAACAACGGACAGGAAGCGATTGCTGTCTATCAGGCAAATCCTGAAAATTTTGATATTATTCTGATGGATATTCAAATGCCGCAGATGAACGGTCTTGATGCCACCCGAGCTATCCGGGAGAACGGGTTTCAAAAGGTTCCGATTATTGCCATGACGGCAAACGCAATGGAAGGGGACCGCCGAAAGTGTCTGGACAGCGGAATGAACGATTATATTACCAAACCCATTAAACGGGAAACCATTTTCCGGATTTTGAGAAAATGGGTTTTTGAAAAAGTTTGAATCCAAAGAGGCAAAGCGCTATGAAACTGAAAAAAATAACAGCTTTCCTGAATGACTATCTGGAAATTGCCGCTTTCAGTGATGCTGCGGCAAACGGACTGCAGGTGGAAAACAGCGGAGAAGTAAAAAAAGTCGCTCTTGCCGTGGATGCCTGTCAGGCGGCCATTGATGGCGCGGCTGAGGAGAACTGTAATCTTCTGGTTGTTCACCACGGCCTGTTCTGGGGAAAACAGAACCTGATCCTGGCCAGCAGCTACAAACGGATACGGGCCCTTATGTTGTCGGATATGGCACTTTATGCCGCACACCTTCCTCTGGATGCCCACCTCGAGGTGGGAAACAATGCCCAGATTGCAAAAGCACTTGACCTTAAGGAAACAACCCCCTTTGCACTTTATCATGGCAGGCATATCGGGGTCTGCGGTTGCCTTGGGTCGAAAACAGCCAAAAAAAAGGCTTTTGCTTTTTTCGAAAAAAAGATCGGCCGGCAAAACCAGGTGCTGGATTTCGGTCCGGATGAAATTTTACGTGTGGGCATTGTGTCGGGATCGGCAACGGACAGCGATCTTTTTATGGAGGTCAAGCGCCTGGGGATTGATGTGCTGATTACCGGGGAACCGAAATACGAGGCTTTCCATCTTGCCCGGGAGATCGGCCTGAATATATTTTATGGCGGTCATTACCAGACAGAAACCTTCGGGGTCAGGGCGCTGGGCACGGTTTTGCAGGAGAAAATGAATCTGAAGACAGTTTTTTTTGATATTTCGTGTTCTTTATAGGATAATATCAGTTCATTAACGGCAACTATGTAGGGGAGAGGCATTATGATGAAATTTGAACAGACATTCCGAAATTTTTTAATGCGGCACCAGGAAAATTACAACCGGACCTATCATTTTCTGATTCTGATGGATGCCATTGTAACGGCGGCCACCAGAATTGAACTTTATTACCGGACCGGTGCTCTGAAAGACAACCTGGGGGTTGCCGGCAGCACCAATGTTCACGGCGAAAAGGTGTTGCAGATGGATGAAATTGCCCATAATATCGTCATTCACTATCTGAACGCTTCTGAACGGGTGATCCAGGCAGTCAGCGAGGAGTCGGAGGCTATTATCGACATGAACAAGGATAATGGCCGGTACTTCATTTATTTTGATCCGCTGGACGGCTCGTCGAATGTCGCCCACGGTCTGCCGGTGGGATTTATGTTCGGTATCGCCAAAAGAAATTTTGAAGGTGATATGCACGGACCGGAAGATTTTCACTTGAGAGCCGGCAGTGAATTTATTGCGGCCGGGATGTTTGTGATTCCTACCGGGATGTTTACCCTGGCACTCCGGGATGCGGGCTGCTGGCGGTTTCATGCGGATGAGACGAATATCTATGTCAAGCCTACCCGAATGATGCTTCCTGAAGATCCTAAAAAATGGGAACTGTCTTTCAATTCCGCCAATACGCATACTTTCGGCGACAATGTTCAGGACTGGATTCGGGAGAACCAGAAACGGTATACCTTCCGTTATCTGGGTGCGCTGGCCGGTGACTTTCACCGTCTGCTGTCCAACGGCGGCATGTTCATGTACCCGGCCATTCTGAACCATCCCGATCCCAAGAAAAACCGGCCCCAGGGCAAACTTCGGTTGCTGTACGAGGCCAATGTGGTGGCCATGATGTGCAAAGAGGCCGGGGGTGCGGCCGTCAACGAAGAAGGGGTTCCCATTATGGAGATTATACCGAAAGACCATCATCAGCGGACGACCCTGTATGTGGGATCCAAGCCCATGATCGAAGATATTACCCGGATACTTAAAAAGTAGCCTGGTTTCTTTGGCGAAGGCAGGACGCACCCGGCGTGTCCTGCCTTTTTAATTTTTAAATGAAATATTCACCAGACATGGCAGACGAACAGAAAATCATTGTCCAAAACAAAAAAGCGAAACATGATTATCATATTCTGGACACCTTTGAGGCCGGGATTGTTTTGCTGGGCAGTGAAGTAAAATCCTGCCGCCGGGGGAGTGCGAACCTCAAAGACAGCTATGCCCGGATCGATCAAAATGAAATCTACCTGATCAACACCCATATCAGCCCCTATAAATTTGCCAACCGTTTCAATCATGATCCCTTGCGCAAGAGAAAACTCCTGTTTCACCGCCGTGAAATCAGAAAATTTCATGGAAAACTGAAAGAAAAGGGGCAAGCCCTGATTCCCCTGAAAATGTATTTTAACCGCCGGGGCCGGGTAAAGGTTGTGCTGGCGCTGGCCAAAGGCAAAAAGAATTACGATCGGCGGGAGGACATCAAAAAGAGAGATATGCAACGGGAAGCGGAAAAAGAGCTGAAACAGCGGAGATAAAACGTGGGCTGCATCAATCCAGCTGAAACTCGGACCGCCAGTCTTTTTTTTCTTTCCAGGGCGGCTGGTCTTCCTTTTTAAATATGAAATTTTCCACAACCAGAAAGTCCATTTCCGTACGCATGAAACAGCGGTAGGCGTCTTCCGGCGAGCAGACGATGGGTTCGCCGCGGACATTGAAACTGGTGTTGACAATCATACCGCAGCCGGTTTTTTGCCGGAAGGCATTGATGACCTGCCAGAAACGGGGGTTGGTTTTTTCGCTGACACTCTGGATCCGGGCGGAATAGTCGATGTGGGTAATGGCCGGCACATCGGACCGAAGCCAGTACAGCCGGTCATACATTTCCCGCCGGTCATAGTCCTCGGGATAGGCCTTTCTTCGGGTTTCCAGCACCGGAGCCACCAGCAGCATGTACGGGGAGGGCCGGTCCAGGTCAAAGTAGTTTTGAATCTCCTCTTCCAGGACGGCCGGGGCAAAGGGACGAAACCCTTCGCGGTACTTGATCTTCAGGTTCAGCTTTTTCTGAGTGTCCGGTTTGCAGGGGTTGCCCAGAATACTTCTGTTGCCCAGGGCCCGCGGGCCGTATTCCATGCGGCCCTGAAACCAGCCGACGACCATTCCCTGGTCGAGCAGTTCCGCCACAAACCGGCACAGATCGTCAAAATTTCCGTACCGCTCGCAGGGGGCGTCGTATTTCCGTGCGGTTTTCTCTATGTCAAGGGTGCTGAATTCAGGACCCAGATAAGACCCCTGCATGGCATCGGGGCTGTCCTGAACCGTTCGCTTTTGGTCTCTATGAATATGCCAGGCTGCATAGGCCGCGCCCACTGCACCGCCGGCGTCTCCGGCCGCCGGCTGGATCCAGAGGTCCTTAAAAATGTTTTTCCGCAGCAGTTTGCCGTTGGCCACGCAGTTCAGCGCCACCCCGCCGGCCATGACCAGGTTTTCACAGCCGGTGAGATTCCTGGCTGTTTCCGCCAGCAGAAAAACGATTTCTTCGGTCACCTGCTGAGCGGCCAGGGCCAGGTTCATGTGTTCCTGGGTCAGGTTCGTTTCCGGTTCCCGCTTGGGAATGCCGAACAGCGCCTGCCATTTTTGATCCCGGCACATGGTCAGACCGGCGGCATAATTAAAATAATCCATGTTGAGCAGCAGGGAGCCGTCTTCCCGCAAATCCACCAGTTCGTTCAGTATTTTCGCTTTAAATTCCCGGGTTTGCGCTGCATGGGGAAGGCCGTAGGGCGCCAGCCCCATCAGCTTGTACTCGCCGCTGTTGACCTTGAACCCGCAGTAGTAGGTAAAAGCCGAATACAGCAGTCCCAGGGAATGGGGAAAGTCCAGTTCCCGCAACATCTCAATGTGATGACCTTTCCCCCGGCCGATAGTGGTGGTGGCCCATTCCCCCACGCCGTCGATGGTAAGAATGGCGGCCGCTTCAAATGGGGAGGGATAAAAAGCACTGGCCGCATGCGAAAGATGGTGCTCCGGAAAAAGAATCGGCACCTTTCCCGAACCGAGTCTGTTTAATTCTTCCCGAAGCATTTTGCGCATAAAAAGCTTTTCTTTGATCCAGACCGGGATCGCGGACAAAAAGCTCTTCAGTCCCTGGGGAGAAAAGCCGTGATAGGTTTCCAGCAGACGTTCAAACTTTAAATACGGTTTGTCGTAAAAAGCCACCGCATCCAGCCGGTCCAGCTGAAGCCCGGCTTCATTTAGAACATACTGCGCCGCGTGAAAGGGAAATCCGCTGTCATGCTTTTTACGGGTGAACCGCTCTTCATGGGCGGCGGCAACGATCCGGCCTTGCGACAAAACAGCGGCGGCGCTGTCGTGATAGTATGCGGACAACCCAAGGATGTGTTCGGTCATCGATCAAACCATCTAGAAAATTGTGTAAATAAACGGTGCCACAGCGGATCCGCTGGTCAGAACGATTAACGCGCCGAACAGAAGCAAGGTCAAAATAATCGGCAGCAGCCAGAATTTTTTTCTGACTTTCATGAACCCCCATAAATCCCTTAGAAACTCCATAAAGGCTTTTCCCTCCTCAAAACGGGTGTTTGATATCGTCTGCTTCAAAAAGATGGTCTCTTCGGCGAAAAACAGAATCCGTGCCTTTTTTCCATTTCTTCAGCTGAAGCGTGTCTCTGCCCAACACCCTTCGAATCATGCCGATCGGGGTGACCATGATAAAAAAAAGCACCGTCAGAATGATTTTGGACATCACGGTTCCCAGAAGGTGGGACAGCCCCAGCCAGAGCCTGGCCACCGGCTTGTACAGCATGGGCTTGATCATGTTGACCAGCAGCAGGATAACCGCAATACCGACAAACTGCTGTCTGTCGCCAATCAAAACAACCAGCAAACAGATCAGCACCATGGCCATCCCCGTATCCCTGGCCTGGTCCGGGGAAATAGTTTCCGGTATAAACCGCTGCTTTTGCTGTTTTACGGTATCGATCAAGGTAAAAAAAACTCCTATGAGATGACAAAATGAACGGAAATTACATTCGATACCTATTATCGGTTGTTATCAGAAATATTCAAGCTGTTTTTATATGGTTGAACAATTCGGATAAATCCATATGGGAAAAGCCAACCGTGTCGGTGACGATTACACAATCGGTTTTGCCGGCACGCCGAAAACCGTGATGCCGGGTTTGACGTTTCTGAGAACAAGAGATGCGGCCCCCACCCGGGCCCAATCGCCCACCTTTGCCTTCGGAAGGACAACGGCATGCCCCCCGAAAAAAACGCCTTCTCCCACCCGGGCACCGCCCTGAATGTCAACGTGAGGGGAGAGGGTACAGTAGTCGCCAAGAACCGCGTCATGATCACAGCTGGCGTAAATATTAACATGAACGTGACAGCCGATCCTTGCATCACACGTTACCATACTGTTCCGGGCCAGAATGCACCCCTCACAAAGTGTGGTATTTGTGCCGACGGAAGCTGTCGGATGAATCAGTGTCGCCCATTTCGGATGATCCGTGCGGAAAGCGGAAACCGTTCTTTTTTTTGTTTCCGGATCACCGATGGCGTTGATCAACCAGAGGGAACGGTTGTGCCGTTTGTTGATTTCGGAGAAGTCTTCAAGGGTCCCGAGAATTTCCGGATAGTTTTCAAAACCGTCAAGCGCGCTTTTGTCATCGTCCAGAAATCCCAGAATGTTCCATTCCTGCCGCTTCTCGTTGATTTCGCGGATCAGCCAGTAGACCTCCCGGCCGAATCCGCCAGCCCCGATAATCAGTATAGGTTTGATCATGTTTCTTCCGCCTTGATAAAAAAACCAGAACGTTTATTTTTCAACCAACGTATAACCGCCGTCCACAAGCAATGCTGTTCCGGTCACCCAGCGGGAAGCATCGGAGAGCAGGTAAATACAGGCATTGGCCACGTCTTCAGGGGTTCCTTCTCCGATCAGACTGCCGGACAGGTATTTTTCCGTTTGGGTGTCCGAGACCATATCCATCTTCCAGATATCTGTTTTGATGCTGCCGATCATCAGAGCGTTGGAGCGGTGTTTTCGCGGAGAGATATCAAGAGCCAGGGCACGCATCAACCCGTTGATGCCGGCTTTTGACGTCGAATAAAGAATGCGGCCCTTACCGAAAGTATTATAAGAACTGACCGAAGATAAAAAAACAATGGACGCACCGCTTTTGATCACACGGGTATTTTTCAGCGCTGCCTTTGCGCAGAACAGGGCGCCCTTCAGGTTTATTGACAGCGTTTCATCAAAACTTTTTTCGTCAATGACCGTGAGCGGCCGGACCGTGCTGATCCCTGCGGCATAGACCATGCCGTTAATGGGACCGCGTTCCGCCACAAAACAATCAAACCCGGCATCAATGGTAGCGAGCTCTTTTACGTCGATAACCGAATAACCGTGATGGTTCCCCGGCAGCAGCTTTATAACGGCCTTGAGCTTTTCTTCCCTCCTGGCGCAGATGGACACGGCAGCGCCGCACTCGGCACAGGCAATGGCGGCCGCTTTTCCCAGGCCGGATGACGCACCCACGATAACGATGTGTTTTCCCTCAAGAGAAAAACGCTGAATCCCCATGGGTCTCCTCGCAGCAGATGAATATCGATGACGAAAAAATTTTTATTGTTCAGCCTGTTCCCGGTCAGGACAGTTTGTCCCGGACCAGGGCTAAAAGGTCTGAAACGGTTTCACAATTTGTCAGGTCTTCGGCTGAAATGACCGTATCAAACAGTGCATCGAACAGGGCGATCACAGAAAGCTGTCCCACCGAATCAAAATTTTCAATTTCTTTCAACCGGGTAGAAGCGGCCAGACTGTCCGGGTCTGAGTTCAGGGCTGTTTCAATCTCGGCAATGACCTCTTCGCGTTTCATTCGCTTCTCCTTTAACGATTTCTTAGCGTGACAGATCACAGTGTCAGCAACCCGGCAGCCCAGGAGTATCCCACACCGAAACCGACAATGCACAGCCGCATGTTTTCGTGAATCCTGTTTTTTTCAATGGCCCGATCCATGGCGATGGGAATGGAGCTGGAAACGGTGTTTCCCACGTCTGCCATTTCAATCAGGAATTTGCTGTCGGGGATTTTCAGTTTTTTTTGCAGTGTTTTAAGGATATATTCATTGGCCTGATGAAAAATGAACATATCAATCTCTTCCATAGTCCCGCCCGCTTTTTCAAAAAGCCGGCCCATTATTTCCGGAACGCTTTTCAGGGTAAAGGTAAATATTTCAGCGCCTTTCATGTGCAGATATTCAGGAGCGCCCGCTTTGCTCGGGTCTGTCTTGCCCCGGGGATCTGCCAGGCATCCCGGCATTCTGCAGGCGCCGGCCGTGATCATGAGATTGGGACCGCCTTTTCCGTCGGTTCCGTAAACAAATGGGCCCAGGAAATCCTGTTTTTCCGAGTCCGTGCAGTCGATGTAGGTCGCCGTGGCGCCATCTCCGAAAATGGGAACAACGCCTTCGTCCATGGGATGAAAATATTTGGTATAGGTGTCTCCGGTCAAAAACAACGCGCGGCAGCCGTTTCCGCCTTCCAGCAGCGACTTGACAATGGACAAGCCGCATACGTAACCGGAACACCCCAGGGTAATATCAAAAGACAGGGTTGTTCTGGGCAGGTTTAACCGGTCCTGAACAAGACAGGCGGTAGAAGGCAAGAGGTGGTCCGGTGACTGGGTGCACATGACCAGAATATCAATGTCGGCAGGATTGACAATCCCGGAATCAAAAATCTTTTGTGCAGCATTCACCGCCAAATCGGATGCGGTTTCCGTTTTGGCCGAGAGTCGGCGTTCATGGATGCCGGTTTTCTGAAAGATCTTTTCACTGGTCCATTTTTCGAATCGACCGGCAATTTCATCATTGGTCAAACGCTGCTCCGGCAGAAAAGACGCTATTTTCCTGATTTTGGCTTTTGGGCTCACGCTGGATTTTCCCGTCTTGTCGGTTTGCAGGATGGGGTAAGTATAGAAAAAGCGTTTAAAAGTGTCAATAAAAAGGCGCTTTGAAGCGGCTTGATAAAAAATTCAGCCGTTTCGGGAGTGCTCGTTTTTTTTCCCCTGACGACTGTTTCGTCTTTTCATCTCTTCTATAATCCGGTCCAGGGTCCGGTTTTTTTCCAGGGTCCATTGCGGGGCAACCAGTTCTTCAGGACGGGGATCACCGGTTAAACGGTGAATAACGGTTGTTTCCGGCAGGATTTCCAGGGTATCACAGGCCGAAGCGACGAAATCCTCCCGGGAAAAGGGAATAAACTTTTTTTTCCGATACATTTTTTCCAGGGCCGTGTTTTTTGAAACATACAGGGAGTGTATTTTAACGCCGGCGGGATGCAGGACGGACAGGTCCCGGGCGGTTTTTTGCATGTCTTGATGCGTTTCACCCGGAAGTCCCAGAATAATATGCACACAAGTCAGCAGCGGGTATTTTCTGGCCAGTTCATACCCCTGAATAAACTGCCTGAAGGTATGGCCCCGGTGGATACGTTTAAGGGTTGCGTCACTGGAAGACTGTAGGCCCAGTTCCAGCCAGACCATCAGCCGGTCCGCATAGCCGGCGATCAGGTCCAGGACCTGTTCGGAAAGACAGTCCGGGCGGGTGGCGATGGAAAGGCCCACGACGCCGGGGACTGAAACGGCCTGGTCGTACAGATTTTTGAGTTGCTCCGGGGGGGCATAGGTGTTGCAGAAAGATTGAAAATAAGCAATGAACTTTCGCGCCTTATACCGCTTGGCGAGAAAATTTTTTCCGGTTTCAACCTGTGTTTTGATGTCCGGATACCTTTGGCTGTTGCTGTTGCCGGAACCGCGTATGTCGCAGTAAATGCAGCCGCCGGTGCCTTTGGTGCCGTCCCGGTTGGGACAGGTCAAACCGGCATCCAGCGTGATTTTCTGGACCCGCTCGCCGAAACGTTCCCGGAGAAACTGATTGAATGAATAATAAACCATGGAATGGCTTCAGCCTGATTTTTATGGAAAACAAACGCGGTTCCCGGAAACTGCTGATAAACGTTTACCCGGTGCCGCAAGCCTATCGCCACTGAAAAAGAAAATCCCGTTCTTTATTGTCCAGCCGGCTAAGCCCCGCGGCTTTTGCCGCCTGGACCGCGTCCTGAAACTCTTCCGGCGTTATTTTGCGGGACAGTTCCTTGAATTCGCCGATATCGCCGCACGGATAGTACTGGTCCATGATATTGACGTAAGTGTTTGGAGAGATTTCATTGGCCAGGAAGTGCAGGACCGCTTTGGTGCCGGTAACATCATCGGGCATCACCAGGTGTCGTACCAGCAGTCCTTTTATGGCCCGGTGATGATCATCGAAAACGAGATCGCCCACCTGCCGGTGCATTTCCCTGAGCGCGGATTTTGCCCTTTCGGGATAGTCCGGCGCTTTGCAGTAAAACGTGGCGGAGAGCTCCTTTGAAAATTTGAAATCGGGCATATAAATGTCGATAATGCCGTCCAGCAGCTTCAGGCTGTCCACGGTATCATATCCGCCGGAGTTGTACACCAGAGGCAGATGGAGTCCTTTTTCAATGGCCGGCGGAAGCGCCTGAAGAATCTGGGGAACCACATGGGTCGGGGTGACCAGGTTGATGTTGTGGACCCGCTGTTTCTGAAGACCGATCATGATGTCGGCCAGTTCTTCGGGAGAGACTTCCGTCCCGGAGATCTGGTGGCTGATGTCTTGGTTCTGACAGAAATTGCACATCAGGCTGCAGCCGCTGAAAAAGATAGTGCCGGAGCCGTAGCGGCCCACCAGTGGCGCCTCTTCTCCGAAATGAGGCGCAAAACTTGAAACAACGGCACGGACGCCGGTTTGGCAGATCCCGGTTTCATTTTCAAGACGGTTGACCCCGCATTTTCGGGGGCAGATCTGACACGACGCCAGCCGGGCGGTTGCTTTTTCAATCCGGTCAAAAAGGGTTTTATTCTGATAAGCGTTCAAATAAGAAGGGGTCATAATTAAAACAATTTACAATTATCGATTGACGACAAAACACCAAATATGCTGTTTTTATAAAATATGCTTTTTAAGAACAGTAATCAATAAATTTATCAAAAATACGGTTGTCCAAATTATTTCGGGTGAACTGTCATAACGGTTCCTCATCACCTGTAAAAACAGTCTCTCAAAAGAAAAGAGTATTATTTGTCAGTATAGAGGGTTATCAGTGGTCAATCAGAACTGCCAAGTAGGTTTTAAAAGAGTTTTGTCGATGCCGAGGATATTCGCCAGTTTTTTAAGATCTTTAGAAATATATACATTGACACCGTGCCCTTCAATAAGCGCCTGATACATTCGGATGACTCCAAACAAAAGATCGTTTGGGACAAGGTAGCAGGCTTTAATTGAACGAGTAGAGCTTCTCAAGCCTGATTCTTTATAACAGACTTGACGGATATCATCAAACTCAAGATTAACGGAATTGATATCGGATAAATCGTGAAATCTGTCAACCAGGAAGAGCCCTGATTCAAGGATGCACTCTCTGCAAATGGCGATATCTTCCATCATGGCAGAAGTCAATTCACCCTTTGGATGACATACAAGAAGATTTTGTTTTTCAAGATAAACACCATATTTGAAGGGACATTCAAATAGCATTTTTTTTCTAAAGAAAGGCCTCGATCCTTGCGGCGGTTAACCCGGTAATTATTTCGGGGGGGGCTTTTCTCCCATCCAGATGCGTTTCCAGTAGGACTTTCTTCTGGATGTTTCACTTTCTTCCGTTGCTTCTTTGGGTTCCGGTTTAAACGGCACAATATCTTTTTGCTTTTCCCCGGCGGACAGGTCCGGCTCCTTTTCCGGGCGGGTTTCTTCGACAAAAAGTTTTCCGCTTTTTGACGGTTGCTGCTTTCCATGGTAAACAGCCCGATCTTCGCTGTTTTGCAAGTTTATCCGGTAATCATCGTTCTGCTGATCACCATTCTGTTCGAAACCGTACTTTTTGATTCGGTAGGCCCTTTCGGCCTGATATTCTTCTTCTGCTGCTTTCATGTATTCTTCGCAAGCGGTCGTTGCTAAAGATAAATACAGACACAAAAAGATAACAGGAATTGAGTGCTTCATTTTTTTACCGGTAATGGTTTGTAAAAAAGGGCAAACACAGTTCTAAAAACAGAAAACCTGTTCCGGTAGAAAGACATAACTTATATAAAGCACAATATTTGTTTTTGCGCAACTCGACGGTCAGGACCGTGCGCGGCAAAAGCGCAGACGCAAACCGGTTTTTTTCTGCCCGGCGGAACAGGCCATGGCATTTTCATAAGTATTCTATCCATTGAGCCGCAAAAAGTTAATCCATTTAAATGTTCAAGCGGTTGATCCCGTCTTCCTAAGACTTTTATTCCTTGACTTGTTTTCTGTATCGGTTTATACCGTTAACCTATAAATGTGTAACGATTGAATCAATATACTAACCATTTTAAAGGAAATAAAAACGCATCATGGAAAAAAAAGGTCTTATTGTTTACAACACGATTTATTCTTCCACCGCTGAAGTTTCCTTCTGGCTGAAAGCCCTGCTGGGGAAAGAACAACATGTCGAGGTAAAGCACCTGGACCAGGTAATTTCCGTAAAACCCTTTGACTACGTGATCATCGGCAGTTATACCCGTTGGGAAAAACCGTCGAAGGCGACCTATGCCTTTGTGACAAAACATGCCCGGGATCTTGAACAAAAAGAGATTGCTTATTTTCTGACCTGCGGTGATACCGATGAAACGCAGGTGCTCAAGGCACCGGGCCAGAAAGCGCACCTCATCGCGGGCCGCAATTATCTTCTGGATATTATGGAAAAGTTTCCCGCCATCCAGCCGGTGGCGATTGCCGGATTTGGCGGACGACAGGTCATGCCCCACCTTCATCTTTTAGATAAATTTCAGGTACGTATGGTTGAAAAACTGGCCAAGGAGGGATCTCCCTTCAGCGGGCTCGATATCTGGGAATCTCTCGTGCCGGAACGTGTCGAGGCGTTTGCCAATGAAATCCGGCAAAAAATTCTCGGACTTACGCCTCTTACCGATGTCAAATGTTACCGGAACTTCTGGAATTCTCTGCAGCCCGCCAACCTGACCGAACCCGAAAAAATCAAATACAGTGCCAAGCCCTATAACGAACACCAGAGTACCGACAGGATTTATTTCACCCGGTCCCGCATTCGGGGTGGCCTGGATACCGCCATCGACCTGCTTGTCCAGTGGGCGGGAGATGTCGGCCTGCGCCTGGAGGAGCAGAAAAAGAGCGCTTTCAATATTTATTATCATGCGGTGAAAAAATATAATGGGACCGACCTTACCATTCACATCGCCGCGGCCACACTGCAGGAAGATCCGGGAAACGTGCATATCGCTTTTCGCTGTTACGATAAGCCCAAGGTCCGCGAGGGTGCGGAACAGGACATTACAAAAGCGGAAAACCTGTTGTGGGAAGAGGGAAGAAAAATAGATTGATTAAGGTTGCCGCTGACAACAATCCATCGATCCTGGCCGGTCCTTTATATGGATCAGGCCGGTTTTAATTAGCTCCGTCACAATTGCCGATTTTACAGCTGATTAAAAAACCCTCCAGGAAGATATGTTCTGGAGGGTTTTTCATTCTCTATCGGCAGTGTTTCTATTTATCTCTTTTTCTTCTTAGCCACTTTCTTCTTTGCGGTTTTCTTTTTGGCCACTTTTTTCTTGGCTACTTTCTTTTTGGCCGGTTTCTTTTTGGCTTTTTTCTCAGCCGCTTCCGCTTTTTTCAGTTCAGCTTCCTGTTTTTTGACCTTGGCCTGAAGCGCCTTCAATGCCTTCTTGTTTGCAGCGATCCATTTTTTGATCTGTTTTGATGATGCCATTATATTCCTCCTTTTGGTTAACGGTTAAACTGCTAATCGGAAGATATGGGGAATACTTTAATCAAAGTGTTTTAATTATTTACGATAATATGATGTAAAACAAACAAGCAAACGACCACCCGCTGATGCCGAGGCATTACCTGCGACGATAAATTAACGAAAGGAAAAAAAACAACGCTGAAATGTTTCTCAAAATATCCATCGTTATAAAAATAACGCGCATCATCCATACGAAAGACTTTACCTGTTAAAAATCCAACCTTAGGGCTGATGAAAGGAGTTGATTTATAAAGTGAATACTTCGTGATTCCCCGAGTGAGATAATAACAAGGGCAAGAAATTTCGCTTTTGATTATTGTGTCGTGCGAAAAGTTTATTCCTGTCCGTGTTAAAACAAAAAACCGGAAGAACAATCCCTTCCGGTTTTTTCGTTGATAAATTTTCACAACTGTAATTACAGCTGTGCGGCCAGGCTTTCACCTACCTCTTTGACTCCGGGTTTGCCGTCCAGTTCGATAATTTTGGGAGACCCGTTGTTCTCGGCGGACAGTTTCTTGAAAAAAATTACCGCGGCCAGCGTGCCGTTTTCGGTGTTGTAGTAAATATCGTGACGTTTGTTGATGGCGGTTTCATCCTGGTCGTCGGAACGGGCAGACAGCTCACCGCCGCAGACCCGGCAGACCATTTGACCGTCTTTTTCCGCCGGTTTGATGGCGTCGATAAAGATGTTGTTGGGATGATTGTTGTCGTTGGCGCACAGTCGGCGGCCCATGATCCGGTTCTTGGCGATCTCGCGATCGAGCACGATCTCGATCACGTAGTCCAGGTTGATGCCCTCTTTTTTCAAGGCTTCATTCAAAGCCTCCCCCTGGGCGCCGTTTCTGGGAAAACCGTCCAGCAGCCAGCCGTTCCGGCAATCGTCCTGTTTCAGCCGGTCGAGGATCATGGGAATGGTGATGTCATCGGGCACCAGGTCGCCCCGGTCGATATAGGTTTTTGCCTGTTTGCCGAGCTCGGTTCCGCCCTTGATGTTTTCGCGGAAGATAAGACCGGACTCAATATGGGCGATATTGAATTTTTTCTGGACCACGGCCCCCTGGGTCCCTTTTCCGCTGCCGTTCGGTCCGAAGATTAAAATGTTCATAATCCATCCTTTCTGCTATAATTTATTGTGATGCTATTGAAGCGGTTATGCGAATATAAAATTTTAACCGGCATGTTTCGCGCAAGCCCGACCGTGGTAAGGTCAAGCGATACATGCCAAGAAATGATCCTCTCCGCAGCGGGCTCCGGCGGATTCCGCCTGATCGGTGGAGAACAGCACTTTATTTCCGCAGTTGAGACATATCTTATCTTTATAAAAAATTATCGGGCAAAAATCAACTTTTGTTATTCCGGCGGACGATTTTGAAGAAGGAGGCTGTGCTTGACTAATTTTATCTATGTTGCCGGCGGCGGCGCCGTCGGCGCGCTGCTCAGATACCTGCTTTCCGGCGCGGTTCATTCCGTTACCGACAGCATGTACCCCTGGGGAACGCTGGTGGTGAACCTGGCCGGTTCTTTTGTCGCGGGATTTCTCTGGTGTCTGAGCGAGGAGATCATGGTTCCGCCTCAGGTGAAGACTTTTATTTTTATCGGTATCCTGGGCGCTTTTACCACTTTTTCCACCTACCTGCTGGAAACACTGAACCTTTTTCGCGATGGCGAAACCGGGCTGGCTCTTAGCAACCTGCTGCTGAACAATATTTTCGGTGTTATCGTTATCTTTAGCGGATTTTTTCTGTCCCAGGCGTTTATCAGTTTGATGAAACAGGGAGGATGACATGAAACTTCCGGAAGAGGGAACCCTGCTGCGGATTTTTATTGGAGAATCCGACACCTGGCGGGGCAGACCACTCTATGAACAGATTGTTTTAAAGGCCCGGGAACTGAATTTGGCCGGCGCAACCGTTGTCCGGGGGATCATGGGATTCGGCGCGGACAGCCGCATGCATGCGGCCAAGATCCTGCGGCTTTCAGAAGACCTGCCCATTGTGATCGAGGTCGTGGATACGGAGGAAAACCTGAAAAAACTTCAGCCGTTTCTCGATAAGACCGTGGAGGAGGGATTGATCACCCTGGAAAAGGTGCGGGTCATCAAGTACCGGCACAGCTGAGGCCGGCGATTGATAAGTATTTGTCTATGGTGTGACGCGCATGGGTCGTCATTGCGACGGACAGTGCCGTCTGTCCCCTGCCGGACAAGCTCGCGCGCCTGGCCGGCGAACATTTCTCAACAGCCCTTAACCGTTTTTTCAACAACCGTTTAGCGCTTCCCATAAAAGCAGGACAACACCGCGGCCATGGGTGTCAGTATCCACCGGGCCACGGTCTGACAAGCGCTGTGTTTTTCAATAAACCGGGCGATGGGAGGACTGATCCGGTAATAGCTGTTGATTAGAAACCGGCCCGCCCGGCTTTTTTCGAGGGTTTCGTCGCGGAACCGCCGAAACACATCGATACGCCGGTCCAGGGGGCTGCCGCAGGCGGCTGTGGCGATGAAACAGTCATCCATGCCGTTGCAGTTGTAGTCCAGATTATCCCCGGCAATTTCCGGCGCGCCGGGATAGATCGACGCATTGGTATCGTCACAGTCCACCTGGCCGCAGATCCCGCCGCGGGTTGAAAAGCCGTCACCGTCCCGGTCCGGGCACTTGCTGCAGTTATCCTCATCGATTTTTCCGTCACAGTCGTCGTCCATAAGATTTCCGCAGATTTCCGGCGCGCCGGGATAGATATTTTTATCCAGGTCGTTACAGTCCGGAGGGATGTCACAGGTCCGCACGCCGTCATGATCCAGATCAAAGCCTTCATCAGTAAATCCGTTGCAGTTGTCGTCTTTGCCGTTGCAGATTTCCGGCATCAGGGGGTTCACGGTTTTGTCGAAGTCATCACAGTCCTTCGGCCAGGTAAACCGGTCGAACCCGTCACCATCCAGATCTGTTTCCGTCCACGGATGGCTCCACAGCATGCCTTTATCTCTTCCGGGAAGCGGACCGGAACCCGTGTTGTTACAGGGGGCCGGGGATTGGGTGGAGGAAACAATTTCGTTGAGGACCTTGACCAAACCGTAACTGCTGTCGTTGTCCGTGCCGTGAGCAAGGGCCTCATCCCGGACCTCTTTGGCCAGCGTTGCCAGCTTTTCTTCACTTTCCGACGACAGTTTCCCGTCGGAAACGGTCTGGATATACAGGTCGTCGATCAGCGTGATCCGGTCGGTATAGCTGTCATTGGCAGTGCAGCCGGCAGACGGGACATAGCTTCCGTAGGGAGTGCACTGCAGGGCCCGCTGCGCCGTCTTGTACGCTTCTTCACTGATCATGGCCATATGCTGAACAATGTGGTTTCCCAGAAGGTTCGCTTCTGTTGTATCGCAGTCGAGAATCATAGCCCACAGCTGTGTAATGCCGAGAAGAATATCCTCCCGGTCCTCGTTGCTGACACTCAGGGCCTGCCCCGTGCTTTCAAAAGTATCACCGCTCGCGCTCAAGGCTTCCGTGAAATTGTTGCAAACAGCGATATAATCCTCACAGGAAGCTTCTCCGGCATAGTCGTCATCGTAAAAATTAACACATTGATCAATGGTTACAGCCGTAGGGGTATTGTCCGAATCACATTTTTGAATAACTTCTTCCAGATCATAAAAATCGGGCGGCAGGCAAATATGGCCAGAAATAAGCATTTCATAGTCATAGTGTATGAGACGGTTGGCCTTGATAAAAGTGATGAACTTGCGGTACGCTTCCTGTTCCTGCCAGCTTTCCCGAATGCTTTGACAGGTGTCGCTGAAATTTGATCCGGAACATTCGGAAATGCGATAATTTTCATCCAGATCCAGGAGCCAGTTCTGAATAGTGGGATCAGACTGGTTGAATGAGAACTTGAACCCGGTCATGAGCACATTTTCTACCGGAATCGGTTTGTCAAAGTTATAACCGATCCATTCCGGCACAAAGCTCAAAATTGCTCCGATAACCGGGTTGGCAATGGTCGTGAGAATGGAAAATTCCGGTTCCAGGTGCACCTCACCGATATCGATTTCAGCATCCAGCCGGGGCAGACTGTTTTCATGGGTCATGAGAAAACGAAAGGTGGATCCGTCGGCCGCATAGGTGGAACTGAACTCGTAATGATTAATGTCAAAGTCGGTAATTGCCGCCAAAATAGCGACGGCCAGGGCCAGAAAGGTCCAGGCGGTAGCACTTAACCCCAGGGTCACGGCCACCCAGACAATCCCGGCGGCCACCAGCGCTGCTGCAGCCACATAAGCCCACCAGGGCATCTTGAACCCGACCTCGCCCCGCAGTTCCGTAATCTGGGGAATCCCGCCCAGGTTCTGGCCTGACGGAATGGTCAGGTCCAGTTTCGTGATCCGCAGATAATCGATAAGATTTTCATTGCCGCACCGGTCCTTGCTTCCCCCGGGGGGGGCCGTCGGCTTTGAAAAGGTTTCGGCAATCGGCGGCAGCACGGAATTCAAAAAACCGTTGGAAAGACTCAATGCAAACTGTTTACCGTCGGGAATGAAGTTGAATTCCGCTGTTTCCCAGTCATTGATATCCACCGACTGGAGAAATTCCAGGCCCAGTGCGCAGATGCCGTCCTGGTGCTTGCCGGCAAAGGAGACCTCTTCCCACATCTTGAAGCGGGTGGTGGCCAGGGGGTCCGGAACCAGCCCCAGGTCTGCAAAGGTAAAACCGAAATCAGAAAGCGCCGCCTGAAGGTTATCATAGTTTTCCATGAGCGGTTCCAGAGAAATGGTCATCAGGTCCTGAAGGTTTGCAATGCTAATCCCCAGGCTCACCAGGTTCTCGATCTGTCCGAAGAAAGCCTCATAGCGGCGTTCCATCAAATCATCGATTTTGGCATACCAGCTGTTGATATCATGTCCGCCGGAGATCCAGTCCGGATCAACGGTCAGGTTGTTGATGGCGGCGGACAGGTTCTCACGCAGGGTTCCTTCCAGAAAATCCACCGTGGTTTCATCGGTCGGATCCATGATAATATCAAGCACCGGTTCACTCGAACTCATATCCAGTTCGATCCGGGCGCGAATAATGAGTACGGCCCAGGCGACCTTTATATCGTTTTCGGAAAAGGTTCTCAGAAAATGTTCCTGATAGTACCATTTCGCACAGCCCAGGGGATTGTAAACACCGAAAAGCGGAAACCGGAGCTCAAGATAAGGGTCTGCGGTGGCGGTATCGGCGTTTCTGATCACTGCCACGGGGCTTAAAATTCTGAGCCAGTTGGGCCCGGGCGTAAAAAAGGAGTAGCGGTTATATTCATTATGCGGGGTGCGTTCCAGCTCTTTTGCAAAGTGCATCAGCAGGGTATAGGCGTCCGGACCGATGCCGGTGTCCGGATCGTTTACCGTGGCCGGTGAAGGCCAGCCGTTTAATGCTTCAAGCCGGGCCTCCAGTTCGCTGTCTGACAGCATGCGAATTGTGGTGCGGTTGTCCTCACTCAAGCCATCGAAAAATTCTTCTGGGCAGGACTCGGCCAGAAATGTCTGTCGTCCGCCGACGGGATCGACCTCTGCGCAGCCGGGACCGAAGACGTTGATGTTGCAGTCATCGCCGAAAGGCAGATACAGATAATCGTCGGACCAGGGCCGGTCGATGTTGTCATCATCTTCCGGATAGACGTTGTCATCCAGATTTCCCTGGTCATCCCACATTCCGGGAAGCCGGTCTTCCCATTTCAGGCGGCGATAATCGTAAGCCGGATCACTGAAATGTTCAAGGTGCATGCTCTGGATGGCCAGGGGTTCGGTGGTGATGTAGCCGTCGATGTCGTCATCCGCATCTGTTTCAGGATCTCCCAGAAAAAAACCGCCCCGGGGCGAGCCCAGGCCGTTTGCCTCCCAGGCATTGCGGATCGCATCGGTTAAAAAGCTTTCATTGAATTCAAAAACCCCACCGGTGGGGACTCCGAAAGAGCCGGGACATCCGCCCCTGGGATTATTACACGGGTCCGCGGCGCGGGCACGTGCGCTAAAACCAAGCAGCATAAAAAGCACAAAAAATAAAAAAGGAAGGCCATAAAAGCCATTGCTTGATTTCATGTCTTTACCTCCGAGAAGGGGTGTTCCCAAACGACAGCGCAAAACCCGTCGAGGCCGTATCAATGAAATAAGATGAACATATATTCTTCAATTATAGCATCGTGATGTAAATGAAAAGGGGTTATTTTGAAAAAATATGATTTTGAGGGGGCAAAATATAAAGGCTGTTTTTTTTCGGTTTATCATAAAAACCGGGCAACCGGTAAGAAATAAAAATCTGAGCCCAAAATAAAAAATTCCAACAGGAGCGTCATGCCGTAATGCCATGGAACGACCGATTTTTTTGCCGTTACTATCAGTCCTGAGCCTGTCGAAGGGTTGACCCTCGGTTTTTAACGGTTCAATGTTGTCCCGGTTTTTTTCTGCCGGAAAATTTAGGCCTTTCACGAAAATGGCAGCATTCCGTCAATAGTGTTTTAAAAATATTTTCCATCCGGCCAGAAGGGACCCGGGCAGCAGATCCAGGGCTCCGGAAGCTTCGGCCACCGGGGTAAACCCGCATTCCCTGCAGAAAATTCCCCCCCGGTTTTTTACGTAACACCCCGATGTGACGGACCCGTCCGGGTCCGCGTTGATCAGGAGATGGTCGTGACATTTCCAGGAGTTGTCGATCATGGCCCTGAGCCGGCTGGCGGAGTTTAAAACCGGAAGTCCCTGCTCTTTCAAATCCAGGGCTTTTTCGATGACCGTTTTCCGTTCATCACGGGAAAGGCAAAGATTTTCTTCGCCCTGGTGATAGGGGTAGACCAGCTGAAGGGTATAGCCCCGGATTTTTTTTACCTTTGCCAGTTCCCGAAAAAGGGGTTCCAGGTCCTGATAATTTTCCCGGTTGGCGGTGAAATGGACAAAGACCTTGTGATGAGCGGTTTTTTCAATGTTGTTCGTGACCCGGTCATAGGAGTTGCTGCGCAGCCGGTTGTGGGTTTCCCGGGTGCCGTCAATACTGACCCAGACCATGTCGGTGGGAACATCCAGGGGCAGGGTGCCGTTGGTGGTCACCGCCGTGGAAAGAAACTTTTTTTTCGCGTAACGTGCCAGGTCGGAAAAGGTATGGTTGCCGTCCTGCCATAACAGCGGTTCTCCGCCCTCAAACACGATAATCTGGCAGCCCAGGTGTTTCAGCCGGTCCAGAACACGAATGGCTGTATCATAACCCATAAGGGAATTCGGTTCGTCTTTTCGCAAATGGTAAGGACAGACCCGGCAGCTCAGGTTGCACCGATAAAGGAGTTTGACACTGGCCAGGAGCGGAACCTTCTGTTTCAGGATTTTGTTTCTGAAAAAGAAACCGGACAGCCGGAAAAGAGAAGAAATCATTCCAGTGCTTCCAGGACCTGATCAACGGTGTTTTTTAGCAGGCTTTGCGCGACTGCGGATCTGGAAAGAAGCGCATTGATAACCGGGCACCACCGGTAGTACAGCGCAGTGATTTCTTGTCCCAATTCTGATTGACGCAAAACCGAATCGCGAAAAACGCGCAGGAGAAGGGCTTCGGAGGATTTTTCCCCGTACAGGCTTTCAATGGGACAGAGGTTTGCCGGGGGAAAGCCCCGGCCCCAGGACGGCTGGCTGCCGGCGATGCCGGTATCGACAAAGGTGGAATTATCCGTGTTGACCGTGCAGATGTTTCCGTCTTTGACAAAAACAATCCGTTCCTCGGACATGAAGTAGGGATCGGTTCCTTCATAAGCCAGGGGCGTGCGGGTGCTGTCCGGTGGTTCGCCGCCGTTGTCGCGGATAAAAATTCTTGGCGCACCGGAACTATGGGTATAGACCAGGTATTCTCCGGACGGGCTGAAGTCCGGATCTCCGCTGCTGGCCGTATAGCTGCCCTCGATCTGAACCCGGTCGGCTTCGTGGCCGGGAGTACCCAGCAGCCAGAGGTCCAGCGAGGTGTGAACGTATTCATGAAAAATCAAGGCAATACGATTTCCATTTGGGTTATAAGCCAGATTGTGCCAGGTGCCGGCATAGGCAACAAAGGGAAAAAGAGTCATGTTATCGCCGTTAGGGTCCATCTGGTGGGGATAACAATATTCTGATTCGCGGCTGCTTTCAAAGGCGATTTTGGTTGCGTCGCCGTTCCACACCGGATACAGGTCATTCTTTTCATCATCGGTCAGCTGGATCACATCCGTTCCGTTGGATCGCATCACGTAAATAGAATTGTTTCTTTGAAACACGATTCTGGAACCATCCGGCGACACATCCGGATGGGAATCTATACCGCTGTCGGTCAGCTGCACAGCGGACACACCCAGGTCGTCCATGGAATAGATATTGCCCTCATGAACAAAGGCTATCAGGGCATAACTGTTTTGCATCAAAAGTAATAAGAAAAGAAGCGTTAATGAGAATACGGTTGTTTTGTGTTTTACAAGCATTTTTTTCTCCGGAAACGGTTTTTTCTCAATATCCTTATACGCCCTCGTTTTGTCAATAAATTTCTCATGTTGCAGGATTTTCTGGAAAGGGCTACAATAATTATTTTACCTGTAAACCGATACGGAACGATAAATGAAGGACTATACCTACTACCTGTTTGACGCGGACGGCACCCTGTTTGATACCACGGAAATGATCTGCCGCTGTTTTGACTACAGCCTGGATAAGTTCGGAAGTATCAAAAAACCGAAGGAAGAAATCATCAAAAGCATCGGCATGACCCTGCGCAAACAGTTTGAGCACCATCTGGGGCCGCTGTCGGATGAAAAATATGATGAGATGCAAAAAGAGCACATGCGCTACCAGCTCACCATTTACAAGCAGTTTCTTGGAACGATTCCCGGGGTCCGCGAAGGCCTTTCCACACTCAAACAAAATAACAAACGCCTGGCCGTTGTTACCTCGCGAAAGATTAACTCCCTGACCCTCTTTTTAAAAGAAACCGGAATTTACGACTTTTTTGAAATTATGATAACGCCGGATGAGACGGACAAACACAAGCCCGAACCCGAGCCTGCGCTGAAAGCCATGTCCGTTTTGGGAGCGAAAAAAGAGAAAACGCTTTTTATCGGAGATTCGCTTTTCGATATTCAGTGCGGTGCCGCAGCCGGCATCGACACGGCTTTTGTGACCTACAGTAAAAATGATGGCAACCGGTTTGATCCCCAGCCGACCTGGCGGATCAGCAGCGTTGCGGATCTTTGTTTATAGTTCAGAACAAAATTTCCAGCGTGTATAAGAGCATCGGATATCACCGCTTATCCGCAAAGAGGAGTGATTTTAAATAATGGCACGAACTGTTGACTTGGAAAGTTGTTAAGGTTACTTGTGGTTAATTAAAGTAATTTCATGACGATTACTTAACAGAACCTCTCTATTAACAATATCATCATATTCATGTAAAATCTCAGTTATGAATTCCTGACGTTTGGCAGTAAAAATGATTTTTTCCCATTCTTTAACAAAGAGGCCTACAATATAAATCTCATCATATTTTTTAATACTGTTCATCTTTACCAACTCAGATATTGTCTTTTTATCTGGAATGATGATAACATCGGCAGGACTCTTAATAGCATGTGCAAACGTGAAAATTTCTCTTATTCTCATTCTATTAATAACAAACAGCCTCTTACTGCTGTTCTTGCTGTTTTCGGAGATCAATTTTTGCATAGGGTATATGCTTTGAGGCCCATCAAAATTATTTTTTACTTTGCAAGCAGCTATCGAACCGACTATGAGCATCAAACAGCACAATGATACGAAAAATGTTTTAATGTAAAAGTGTTTAGATGTGTTGGAAAGGCCGGAAGATATAAATAGGAGGAAAGTAGGTATTAAAAAAAACTGGAATTTTTCAATTGCTAATGTATTTGTTTTCAGTATCCAGTCTGCAGCAAAATGGGATAATAAATAAAAAACTAAAGAAATAACCAGCAGTGTGTTGATTTTACTTTTGAGCGCATTTCGGCAGCCCACTAAAAAAAAGATACAAAGAATAAAGGTAAGTAAAAATTTGATGCTTTTAATTATGATCCCGTCCATAACAGAAGAAAAGAACCCACAAAAACTGCTGTTAAGAACCTGGTGGATAAATGAAAACAGATTAAACTTTCCGTGAAAATAATAGTCATGTCCGTTAATAACACTTAACTGTTGTTGAAGAGATGGAATCCAGGGAATAAAAAAGATAAAGATTAAAATAAACACTGATAAGTTTGTAAAGATTGAATTCCTGTTTTTGGGAGAGGCCAATACAACAAATACTAATTGAAAAAAAATAATAAATACAAAATGGTACATTGTATATAGACCGATAACCGAAATTAAAATATATAAATATAAGTAAATACTACTATAATTAAACGACTTATTTTTAATTAATAAATATATTTGTAATGTCGATAACAGTCCAAGCAGCGTAAGCAGTGGATAGGGCCTTACCATTACATTATATTGTAGGCAATATGGTGAGATAGCGAACAGTAACGCACTATATAATCCTGCTGACTGAGAAAATATTGCTTTCCCAAGTTGGTATATTACTATAATAGAAAGTAATGAAAAAATTATAGACAAAGATCTCAATACGAGGACATCATTGCCAAAACTTTTGATTGTATAGTGCAGGACAACATAATAAAAAGGAGGGTGCATTGAAAAGCGCTCTCTTAAAGAAAGAAGAACATCTCTAACGCTGTATTCATCTGAATAGTCAATATACCTCTTGATTTCATCAATAGATACAATTTTACCAACGTTTGTTTTATCAAATGTTTTATTGTAGCTTACAGCCTGCCCTGTTGCCTGTAAGATTCCAACACCGACTTCATCCCCTGAAAAGGGAAGGTCATAACAGAAGTAAATTCTCGTAATAGCCGTGAACCCTATTAACAAAAATAATAATATTTTTTTATTCATTTCATGTTGCTCCAGTTTTATTTATAAAACCATTCTCTGTTTTCGATAAAAAATTTGTTTTTTTTTGATGGCACACATTCTTCTCGATCCTATTCAACCAAGTTAATATTGGATACACATGTTAGCTCATCGGGTTCTTTCTGGGTAAAACTTAATTATAATGTGGGTAGGGACTCTCTGACAGTGGTTTAATTAACATAAATTCAGGTATCTTTATCATTTCAGCACATCTAAAAAGTCAAGGTTAGCGATAAAAATCTGAACTATTTCCCTTGACAATTTGTTAGCATAACCAGAAGTATTTTTAAATGGATTTCTCCTGTGCTTTCCTCAAAAAAGTGCTGAGATTTGCAATGATCAAAATCAGAAAGGCCGAATCCACGGGAAAGCGGAAGCGATTGTTTTCACCGAACTCGATGAAGGAAGAAACGGCAATGGTATAGGTGTGAATTATCAGGCAGAACAGGCAGACCATTTTCATGCCAAAGGGCATCCGGGAATTTTGTTTCAAAAGGTTAACGACGGTAACCCCGTAGACCAGAACCATTATCGCCGATACCAGGATGGTCCGGTTCCAGAGCCGCGTATCGGAATGGCGGTTCTGAATGCCGAAAACGCCGAAATTTAAAAAGCGGTAAATTCTTTCCACAGGGTAAAGAATCTTCATGTTGTCTTCAAACAGGGCGTGGACCGAATCGGACGAATGCCACAGGGTCAGGCTGTAGGACCCCAGGGTATAAAAAGCAAACGCCCCGGGATCCCGGCGGATCAGGGCAAAAGCGTCCTTGAACAACTGTCGGGATAAAACAGTATAACCGGCATGGTTGTAGTTGGGTTTACCCGAGCTTTTTAATATATTGCAGTCGGCCGGATGGTGACAGCCGATTTCCGCCAACTTTTTTTCATCGAAGTAGTTGTCAATGGTTTTGAATACCTCCAGTTCCGCCTTTACTCCCAGGGGGCTGACGATGCCCCGGTGTTCAAATTCTTCCAGCTGTTCCTCGAGATGCGTGTTGGCCTTGATCCACAGGCTCATGCCGGTCCAGGAGGATGTCCCGAAAAAGTCATACAGCAGCAGGTTTTTGGTACAGAGCAGGGCCATGGGAATGAAAATAAGCAAAGAAGCCAGAACCAGCGTACGGGCGGCTGTTTTTCTGTGGCTGTGGAGGCAAAAGCCGGCCAGTACAGCAATCAGAATGATGAAAAAAAGCGGGTGAAACAGAGATCGGATCATGCCGAGACACAGAAGGGACAGGGAAAAGCACACGCTGTTGAGGATTGTGGGCGCTTTGTTCCATTGGCTGAGGCAAAAGCCGGCCAGCAAAATGAAGAAAGCCTCAAAATGGGTGTAATAGAGAAGATTTTCATACAGGAAAAGTGTTGGGTTGAGCATGAACACCAGGGAAATCAAGAAGGCAAAAAACCGCCGAATGCCCAGATTTGACAGGGTGCCGAAAAGCAGGATCGGAATGAGCAGCCCCGCCGTTTTAAAGAGAAGTTCATAGGTCAGGGCCGGGTCCGGGGAAATTTTCAACACCAGGCCGAGGAAAAAATTGAACAGCGGCGGCTGCGAGTGAAGATGAAGCAGGCCGGCCAGAAGATCATTTTCCAGCAGAACCGGATCCAGGTACTGCTTGGCGAAAAAAAGCGGGCGGGCGGTGAAGTACCCACCTTTCAGGGAAAAAAGTGTCCGCGAAAAAATATACACCAGCACCAGGGCCAGAACATATCCGCCCTCTCCGGCAGGGGGCAAACTGTTTTTTTCGGTTGTCTTGGAGTGCATAAAAACTTCTCTATTAATAAAACCCGAAGATAAATTATGGGCATCAGTTTTTTTTACTGCAAATCTTGCAAAGCATAGAGAGAACAGTTCTGTAAAATTATGTTTTTCAATTCGGCTTTCTTTGTGACCTTTGCGTCTTTAGCGAAGTGAGCGGTGATTTTACGTGATGTTGTTTTGATGAAGATCCGATTTCTCTATAAACATCCAGGATATTAGTATTCATGAGCGGCAAAAAAAGTAAAGACAAAATCGAAGTACAAATTTTTCTTGAACCAACCGGTAAAATAAAATAGATTGAAAAAAACACTTCAACCGGAGGTAGCCATGAAAAAAGAAGTCCCTGCCGATTTCATGTGGCACCTGGATGAGGTCATGATTCCCTATCCGGTGGCGATTATTACCAGTCTCGATATTTCGGAAAGGATCAATGCTGCGCCTTTCGGGCTGATTCTCCCCTATTGTTCGGTGGCCAAAAATCCCCAGCTCCTGGTGTGCATGGCAGCCATGTGGCACACTTCGAAAAATATCCTGGCCACAAAAGAGTTTGTGGTCAACTATGCGCCCTTCTCCCTTTTGGAGCAGGTGTCCGAAACCGGAAAAATGTTTGCCGAAGGGGTCAACGAGCTGGAAAGAACCGGGCTCACGGCCCTTCCCGCAATAAAGGTCAAACCGCCCAGGATCAAGGAATGTTTTCAGCACATTGAATGCGTTCTGGACCGGATTGATCGGCCCACGGAAAATCAGACCAACTTCATCGGCAATGTGGTTTCCATCTCCATGAATAAAGAGCTTTGCGGCAAGTCCCGCGATGAAAAACTGAGACTGGCGGACCCGCTGATGCTTTACGGGGAAAATGTTGTTACCCAGAAGGCCAGATATTTTCGGGCCGGAGAAACGCGTGCCCATGCGCCAAAAGATATTCATGATACGGATTGAGCCTATAATGATCATTTGTTGCGCTATAAGGTTTTGGTTTTTTAATTTCCTTTAACAGAAGTATAATTACAGCAAAGCGCAGGGCGCATAGGGCTAAATATACCCCTTTTGTCTTGTTTGGCGCTTACCTCTACGCACTATGCTGTTTAATTGAGAAAGACGACAAAATTCAAAAAAGGAACTTTAGAAATAAAATTATTAATCAAAGTGTATTTTTAGGGGAACAAAAATGAAAAAAATCAAGATCGACCCATCACCAAACGCCTACCGGCTGCTGAACCCCGGTGCCGTGGCCCTGATCAGCGTGGGCGACGGAAAAGCGGACAACCTTTTTTCCGTGACCTGGAACATGCCGCTGCGCAGAGAACCGGGCATGGTGGCCCTGCTTTCCGGAAAGCGCCACTTTTCCTATCCCTTTATTGAAAAGACCGGTGAATTCGGCATCAATGTGCCGGGAACTGAGATTGCCGGGGCCGTGCTCGGCTGCGGCCGGACCACCGGCAGCAAGGTGCCGGACAAGTTTGCCCGGTTCGGGCTCACCCGCCAGGAGTCGCAGAAGATAAAAGCGCCGCTGGTCGCGGAAGCGGTGGGCAACCTGGAGTGCCGGGTCACCCAGATCGTGGACCTCGGCGCCTCTTCCCTGATTCTGGCAAACATCCTGGCCGCAACGGTGGCGGAAGCGCACTACAAGGACGGCGGCTGGTGTTATGATAACGGGCTGGCCCTGCTGCATCACCTGGGCGGTGACAGCTTTGCCGCCAGCGATCATGAAATCGAAGTGAAAATCCCGAAATTGTCCTGATCAGTGACTATTTCAAGGATACGTCGTTTCTCAACTGGAAGTGAATTTTTTATGAGCGCTTTCGTGAAAACAGTATAGAAAAGAATAATGTTGAACAATTGAGAAAGAAAAATTTCAGCCAATAAAGCGGAAAGTTATTTCTCATAATCATTGAAAAGAACGAATCATATATCGTTTTCAAGAATGCAAAAAAACACGATTTCATTGTTATTCATTTTTGTATTTGTGAACAGGCATTCACTTGTGCCGGAGTGTGAAACCCACTTTGCTCAGTACCCCGCTGCCCGCTTCTTCCGGACCAACCGGAGACAAGTCTCTTTTGTCTTGACCATGATTTCCAAACAGTTTTAAGAAAATAGTTCAAAATAACAAAAAAAATAGTCCAATCGGGTTATGGTGGCCCCATTTCAGCTATGGTATTTTTTCAGAAAAGCAAATGGCCTTAAATGCAGAAAAAAACCGGGGGAAATTTATGAAACTTTTAGCGCCTGGACATATCGGGGGTCTGGAAATTAAAAACCGTATCATCATGGCAGCCATGGGTGCACACGGACTGCATGCGCCGGATGGATCGTTTAGTGATCGTTATATTGCCTATTATGAAACCCGGGCCGCTGGCGGCGTCGGCATGATCACCACGGAAGCCACCTTTGTGACTCAGGCACTGGAACCTTTTTCAGAAGATCTTTTCAACCTTGCCTCTGATGAACATCTTGCATCCATGTCCCGGCTGGCCGACCGGCTCCATGCTTACGGGTGTAAGCTGAGTATTCAGCTGACCGCCGGTTTCGGCCGGGTGGTACCGCCGCCCACTGTGCCCGAAGGCGTTCAGCCGGTTTCCGCTTCTGAAACACTTCACTATTCACCGGTCTGGCCCGAGGATCCCGATTTCATCTGCCGGGCTATTACCACGGAAGAGGCGGCCGCGCTGGCACAGTCCTTTGGTTACGCCGCCATGCGATGCCGCGAAGCCGGTGCGGACTGTGTGGAGCTGCATGGTCACGAGGGATATCTGCTGGACCAGTTTATGACCGGTTGCTGGAACCGGCGGGATGACCGCTACGGCGGTTCCCGGGAAAAGCGGATGACGCTTGCCCGGGAAGCCATTGCCGCCATTCAGCAAGAAGCCGGTTCCGACTTTCCCGTTATTTACCGTTACGGCATTACCCATTACCTGGAAGGGGGCCGGCCCGTGGAAGAAGGCCTCTGGATTGCCCGGGAGTTTGAAAAAATGGGCGTCCACGCGCTGCATGTGGATGCCGGCTGTTATGAGACCCACTGGTGGCCGCATCCGCCCCAGTATTTTTCGCCGGGCTGTATGGTCGATCTTGCCGAAAAGGTTAAGCAGGTTTGTTCTTTACCGGTTATCACGGTGGGCAAGCTCCAGTATCCGGACATTGCAGAAAAAGTCCTGGCAGACGGAAAAGCAGACTTTGTCGCCATGGGCAGAGGGCTTCTGGCGGAACCGGAATGGGTAAACAAGGTGCAAAGCGGCAGAGTTTCTGAGATTTGTCCCTGTGTGGCCTGCCACGAGGGTTGCAAGTGGCAGATGATTACCGGCCAGCCCACCAGCTGTGCACTGAATCCGCGCTGTGGCCATGAAATTGACCGGAAGATTACCCCGCTCAAAGAAAAACGCTCACTTCTGGTGGTGGGAGGCGGTCCCGCCGGTATCGAGGCGGCCTGTATCGGTGCGGAGCGCGGGTTTGCGGTAACCCTGTGGGAAGCCGCCGACCGGTTGGGCGGGAATCTCTGGCCGGCATCAAAACCCGATTTCAAGTATGATATCGCCGACTATATCAAGTATCTTACGGATCGCGCAGAACGCCTGCCCATAGAGATTGTTTTGAATAAAAAGGCCACAGCAGACGCGGTCCGGAACTTCGGTGCGGATGATGTCATCTTAGCGACCGGTGTGGAAATGACCCCACCCGCATTTGAGATCACGGTGTCCGGCAATGTTTTGTCCGTTCTTCAGGTTCTCGGCGGAAGCGAGCCAAAGGGTGAAAAGGTGCTGGTTGTGGGTGGCGGAATCATGGGAACAGAAACGGCACTTTACCTTGCGCGCCTGGGCAAAAAAGTCACGATGACCACCCGCCGGGAAGCGGAGGAACTGGCCAGGGAACTCTTTGATCATAATAACCGGGACACGCTGTTGCGGATGGTCAAGGCAGCCGATATCACGGTGATGGCAAAAACAGTTCCAGTCAGGCTGGAAAAGAACGGTCTGGTTGTCAGCCGGGAAGGACGGGAAGAGATGCTTATGGGGAACAGTGTTGTCTATTCCGGCCGTTTGACCTCGAAAAACGACCTTTATGAGTTGCTTAAAGATATGAACAATGTTATCAATATTGGCGACAGCGCAGAACCCGGGCGCATTATGGATGCGGTCTGGGGCGGGTTTGAGACGGTCAGAAAAATCGCGGCAGCCTAAAAGGAGGGGACATGCCAGAGATACGGCAGCAGCCGGTGCCGGACCATATTCGGCCACGGTTAAAAAAAGCAGGAATTAAAATTAAGAAGTACCGCTCTGCAAAATCTTTTGAAAAAGATCTCCAGGCCTTTATCTCACAAAATGAAGTTCTCCACCTGTGCACCCAGAAACAGGGTTCCATCCGCTCCACTCCGGTGGGATACGTGTCTAAAAACCTTATTTTTTATATTCTCTCAGAGGGCGGCGGAAAATTTGCCAACCTTAAGAAAAACAAAAAAGTGGCTTTTTCGATTGCCGCACCGTTTAAGGTAGCTTCGGATTTCTGGGGGTATAAAGGTGTTCAGGCCTGGGGCAAGGCAACTGTTTATCGCCGGAAAGAAAATCCCGTCCAGTTTGAAAGGTCTTTTGAAATGATGGGGATTGTGGCCGGCGGCAGAAAGCTTCGAGCAAAGGACCTGTCGCCGCGTTTCAATCATAAAATCATTGAAATCACACCCACAAAAATAAAATATACCAATCCCCGCGATGGCGTATTGTCCATAACGTGGATCCGCTAGCATCGGCGGGCTGCATATTATCGGTTTTGTCAGTTATAACCACAAAGGACGAAAGGGGCTGCCATGAATACCGCTGTAAAGGTAAAAAAGTTTGCCGGCATTGACGTTGCGCCGGACCTAAGCAGAACAAATTTTTTCTTTCTTTATCTGAACACGCTTTTTATCGGCATGCTGATGGTTATGGTGGCCATCATTCAGCCCGCTTTTTTAAAAGACGTGCTCAATGTATCCCCCGACTTTTTTGGCTCCATCAACGGATTCCTCCAGAACATGAGCCAGATCGCAACACTGGCCTTTGTCGGTATTGTCGGCGTCATATCCGACAAGGTCGGCCGGAAGATTTTAGCGATCATCGGATTTGTGGTGCTGGCGGTTTTCTACTACGTTTACGGTATGTCCCATGAAATCGCAGCAGTGCTGAACGTGCCGGCAGGCTTTTCTTCGCAGATCTGTGCCCTGCTCAGTTTTGCACCTTCACGGGCGGCAGAATTTACTGACTTCGCCCCCGGCCTTTTGGTCGCTTATATCATCCGCCTTATTGTCGGGATCGGGATGATCCTCTGTTATCCCCAGTTTATTACCATGGTTGCGGATTATACCCGGGAACAGGACCGCGGTAAGGGAATGGCCCTCAACGGCATGATGATGGGACTTGCCAGTATTTTAATCTTTGCCATCATTGCCCCGATAACGCCGACACTCGGAGTTGATGGCCTTTTTGCCCTGGCTTCCGCAATCGCTATTGTCGGTGTGATCGGCACCCTGCTGTTTCTGAAGGAACGTCTTCCCGACACGAAAAAAAAGGGTTCTAAAGGCCTCAGGGAAATCTTTCCCATTGTCATGCGAAGTCCCGCGCTTAAGTCCAGCTATCTGTGTTCTCTCATTGGTCGTGCAGATATTACGGTCATGGCAACATTTATGATCGCCTGGGCGGTCCAGGAGGGTGGCAAACTGCAGCTGGCTTCTGAAGTGGCTACGAAAAAAGGCGCTATACCGATGATTGTTTTCAGTTTAACTTCACTTCTGGCGTTTCCCTTCATCGGGATTCTGCTGGACAAGTGGGGCCGTCTCTCCACAATCATGCTCACCCTCATGATCGCCGGCGTGGGTTTTCTCTGGGTGGCGATTTGTCCCGGGCCATTTTCAGGGGTCATATATGTGGCTGTGGGGATTGTGGGGTTTGGAATCGCGGGGTCCATTGCCGGCGCGAACACTCTCGCTGCCGATGCATCTCCAAAAGCCCTGGTGGGGTCGGTCCTGGGCGGACTGAACACCATGCAGCCCATCGGCATGATATTCTTTCTCCAGGTGGGGGGCTATTTATATGATGTCCTTGGCCCCGGCTGGGCCTTTGGCCTGAAAGGTGTTGCCGATATTGTCCTGGTCATCTGGCTGCTGACCATGAAAAAGAAAATAGATGCTGAAATAAACAACCGGGCTTAGAAAGTCCGGCTGGAGTGTTGCGGCCAGAGGCCGAGAGGATCAAGATACACGGTAGTGGATGGTTCCCTTTTCCTCTTTGTGCAAAGCGCAGGGTTTCCGGCAAACAATGAAACGTTTTGAAGATTCAGCCGATACGCTCTTTTGACCTTGCCCTGGGGCTGAAAACTCCTGTTCGGGGTTAAAAAAGACATACTATAAAGCAAATCGTGTTCAGGGACAGAGAGGCATAATCTTTTATGCGATCTCGTCCCAGAAGGTATTCTCATCTTTTCAGAGCAAGGTGAGCATGCAAGTCAACAAAAGTGCAAAAAGAAAAATGCCCGAAAGCGGATCTGCCAGGCACATCCCCCCCGGGGATATCGTGCGGCAGATTGCGTCTCGTATCCTTTCAGAACAAAAAGACAAAAATATCCCGCTCATTATCATTGACAGTAAAAGCCGCATTGTTTTTTGGAATAAGGCCTCGGAAAAGATGTTCGGCCATACAGATGAAGAGGTTTTGGGTAAAGACTTCAATATCCTTATTCCCGAGGAATATCACCGCCTGAATAAATACAGAATGCGGTTGATGCTGCAGACCGGTGAAGCCCGGTTTCCGGATAGACCGATTGAACTGGCCGTACGAAGAAAAGACGGTAGCGATGTTATTGGTGAATTTCAGCCTGCAATGGTAAATACAAGGGGAGGGGTTTTCTTTTCCATTGTTGTTCGTGATATCACCGGCCGGAGACAAAAGCCTTCAGTAAAAAATTTCACAATAGGCAGCGGACATCGTGTGCGAAACGATCTGAAAAACATTGTCTGTAAAGCCGGAAAGCTGTTGAATGCCGATTTTGCTGTTTATCAAAAAGCGGCGGGCGATTTTCTTTATTGTGACGCCGGATGGAAGGTTCCGGATGATTTCTGGATCATGGAAAAAAATGCGGGAGCCCTTTTCCATGAGATGATAAGTAAGAACTTGAGACGACCGACCATTATAGAGAATATCGACAATGCCGCTATTGTAGAAAAAAATCCTGCCGTCAGACATAACCAGATTAAGACGATCATCGGTCTCCCTGTCAGGAAGGGGAAAAAAGCAATCGGTGTTTTATGTGTATTTTATCGAAACAATATGTGCCCGCAGGAAACCAAATTACAGATCCTCGCGCTTTGCGGTCAGGCACTGGAAGCCAGGGAGGCCTATCTTCAGACTGCAGATTTGCTTGAAAAAAACCGTCGGAAGCTGGAGATTGCGGAGACCAACATTCGACGGCTGTCCAGGCAAATACTGCTGTATCGTGAGGAAGAAAGAAAAAGCATTTCTGCGACCCTGCATGATGAAGTCGGAGCCATGGTTGTTTCCCTGAGCTCGGGGTTAACCCTTGCAGAAGAAGAAATTAAAGACGGAAATCTGGATGATGCCATTGGGCAAATCTTTCAGGTCAAGGATAAACTGGACAGTGCCGTGGAAAATTTAAAAAAGATGGCTGTTGATCTGAGACCGCCCGATTTGAACATCATCGGTCTCAAAGGAGTTTTGCAGGAATACATTGCCAAGATTGAAGATCAAACGAAGATCAAAATATATTTCGAATTTTATCTCGACGGGATTGATCTCAATGATACCATAGCAACAGCACTATACCGCTTTTTTCAGGAAGGTATCAACAACAGCATCAAACATTCAGGGGCAAAAACGATAACAATTATGCTGAGTCCGGTTGGCAACCGTGTAAAAATAAAAATAGTCGATGACGGACGGGGATTTAACAGTAAGGATTTCGGAAAAGTTGCTATATCCAACAAAATAGGTCTTTGGGGCATGAAAATGCGAACACAGGCGCTGGGGGGAACATTCAACATCGATTCGAAAATCGGCAGAGGAACAAGGGTCAGTATTGAAATCCCGCTTTAGAAAGAGTGAAAAAAATGTCTATAAAAGTTATTTTAGCGGATGACCATGCTGTGGTTCGCGATGGGGTCAAAGCGGTTATTGAAAGAAAAAGTAAAGATATCAGAATTATCGGTGAGGCCTCAAACGGAAATGAGGTTCTGAAAATGGCCCGACACATGCCGGCGGATGTGTATGTCCTTGACATTTCCATGCCGGAGTTGAATGGTATCGAGGCGACGGACCGGCTCAAAAAGCTTGACCGGAAAAGTAAAATAATCATTCTCAGTATGCACGATGGTCTGGCCTATGTGGAAAGGGCGCTGGAGTCCGGAGCCGAGGGATATATTTTGAAAAAGGGGGCGACCGAAGAGGTTATCCATGCTATTCGCGAGGTGCATAAAGGCGAACGCTATCTGAGCCCCCGGGTGGCAAAATATGTGATTCAGGGCTTTCTCGAAAAAAAACGGGATGTTCAGCCGGTGAAGCTCGTTTCAAAACTGACCCGGCGTGAACGGGAAGTGCTTCAACTCATTGCCGAAGGGCTGAGCACAAAAGAAATTGCCCAAAAACTGAATATTTCCGCAAATACAGCGCATGTCCATTCAAACAACATTATGCAGAAAGTCAATGTGCATAACAGGGCCGACATGGTCCGTTTTGCTCTGAAAGAAGGGATTATCCAGGTGTAGCAATTCCTGGCGACGGCTAATTTTCAATTTTAATTAAAAAAAAACAAAAAAATAGCCTGATTGGATTATGGAAACTGTTCCGTTCTTCTGATAGGGTTTGTTCATTATTGTAAGGGGGGTCCCGTACCCGTTTTTCTCCAGTCGAGCGATCTTCATCAAAACTTTCAGACAGCATCATGCTGAAAACTCCCCATTAGCCTGGATTGACAGGCATTTACCTCTAGCGGAGAAAGTGTTGTGAATCGTTTTGCAGAATTTATGGTTAAGAACCGGATCCTTTTCCTGACCCTTATCGGTATGGTCAGCCTGTTTTTTTTCTATCACTTTTTAAAGCTTCCGGTTAAAACCTGTTTTGCCGATCTTCTGCCGCAGAAACACCCCTATATCCAGGTACACAATAAAATCAGAAATATTTTTGGCGGGGCAAACCAGGTCCTGATTATGGTCCAGGTCCGCAAGGGAGATATTTTCAACCGCAAGACCCTGGAAAAGGTGAAATGGATCAGCCAGGAACTGGAAAAGGTCCCCGGGATAGACCCCTATAAGATCCGGTCGATATCTGTTCCCAAAATGAAGGATTTCAGTTTTTCCTCGGGCACGATGACCATTGACCCGTTGATGTTTCCGGATATTCCAAAAAACAAAGCGGAGATGGACCGCCTGCGGGATAAGATTTACAGTAACCCGCGCTATTATGGGCCTTACGTGTCCTATGACAGTAAAAAGACCCTGATCATGGTCGATTTCCTTGAGGAGGAAATCGATTATCCGGCCGTGTTTAAGGCGCTGAGCCGGATACGGGAACAGACAGAGGACGATAATCACATCATCAATATTGCCGGGGAGCCGATGCATCTGGGCTATATCGACCGTCATATTGGTCAGGTCCTGCTGGTTCTCGGTGTCACGGTTCTTGCGATCATTGTTGTCCTTTTTGCATATTTCAGAAATATCCGTGCCGTCTTTATCCCGGTGTTTTCGGCAGGTTTGAGTGCTGTCTGGGGGCTCGGGTTTATGTCCCTGGTGGGGTACAGTCTGGATCCGCTTATTTTAGTTCTTCCTTTCCTGATCGCGCTGATGACCGCCCGCCATTCCATGCAGTGTATGAGCCGGTACATGGAAGAGTATATTGCCGAAAGAAACATACAGGTTGCTGCTGAAAAAACCATTGCGTGCATGTTTCTGCCCGGTGTCACCAGCATCATCACCGATGCCCTGGGGATTGCCCTGGTGGCCATTGCCACCATCCCGATCCTGACCAAAATTGCCGTGGCGTGCAGCTTCTGGTGTGTGGCAACGGTGATTCTTTCGGTGGTGCTTGCGCCGCTGATCCTGGCCTGCTTTCCGGAAACCGAACGCCTGAGAAAATATATCCAGCGGACCGTGTCAAACGAAAAACCGGGTTACCGGGAAAGATGCCTTGGCGCTATCGGCCGCTGGATCCCCAAAAAAGGAAAATGGATCGTTGCCGGTTTTTCATTAATTATCGTTTCTGTGGGCTGGAACTATGCGGAGAAGATCCAGGTGGGGGATTTTATGCCCGGCTCATCCATCCTGTGGCCCTGGCACCGTTACAACAAGGATGCCTTCCGCATTACCTTCAGCATGCCGCTGTTAAACCCGCTTTACGTGATCATGGAAGGGGATGAAGACAGCAGCTATGAAGAGGGCCGTGGCGGATTTGTCAGCCGCGGGACCACTCTGCGTGAGATGGACCGGTTCCAGCGCTACATTATGAAGCATGACCGGGTGATGTTTACAACATCGATCGTGAACACGGTGCCGGGGTACTTAATGTCAACTTATGAAGATGATCCCCAGTGGTACCATCTGCCCCGTGAAGACAAGGTGCTGCACTTTATTACCCACAGGATGCTCCATTCCGGCGCGCCCGGTACCTGGGACAAATTTGTGGGTTCAGAAGACAAGTATGCCAATATCATTATTTACTGCCGGGACAAAATGCCCAAGACCACGGAAAGCGTCCTGAATTACATCAAGGATTATATGGAAGAAACGCCGGGACCGCCGGGCGGGAAATACCTTCTGGCCGGCGGCGCTGTGGGTGTTCAAGCCGGGGTGCGTGATGTCATTGCCGGCGCCCAGATCTGGAATCTGATTTTTGCTTTGGGCGGGGTGTTCCTGTTCTGCGCTATCAATTTCAGATCGCTCAGTGCCGGTCTGATCCTGACCGTTCCCCTGGCCGTATCCAATGTCCTTACCTTTGCCCTGATGGGGGCTTATAATATCGGGCTGACGGTCAACACCTATCCGGTAGCTTCGGTGGGCATCGGACTCGGGGTGGATTACGGCATCTATTTTATGAGCCGGCTGGTAGAGGAAAGCAAGAACGGGGTCGGCCTGGATGAGGCCATTTATAATACCCTTCGGACAAACGGCAAAGCCATTGTTCAGATCGCGACTACCCTGACCGTGGGACTGCTGATCTGGATTTTTTCATCCCTGAAATTCCAGGCGGAAATGGGAGCGCTATTGGCCATTTTGCTTTTTCTGAATATGCTGGGCGCCCTGCTCCTGGTGCCCACGCTGACCTGTATTCTTAAACCGAAATTTATCACCCAAGCAAACCCAGCAGGGGGAAAGCGATGAAAAAAACAGCAATGTTTCAAGTTTTTGTCCTGGTCATACTCGCCGGCTGCCTGATTCCGGATAATGTCGGAGCGGCGTTCATGCTCTTTGATGATAAGCTCAGGGTCAAAGGCAGTATTTACGAGTTTATGATTTACCGCACGAACATCCCCAGGGAAGAACGGGACTATCGGGACACCGACTGGGGACTGATGCGGACCAAGGGCACCCTGGAGCTGCTGTATAAGGCCCATCAGGGTGAGAAGCTGGACATCAATTTTTTCGGCTTTTTTCATTACTGGCATGAAGCGGTGCCGGATTTTGACCATGAGTACCGGGACAGCATTGCCGGCAGCCGGGAGCGGAAACGCTATCAGCGGCCGTGTTTTGATGCGGATGACTGGATCAACGAGCTGTATATTGATATTTACAGCGGACCCTGGAATATCCGTCTGGGCAAACAGATCGTTTTCTGGAGCGAAACGGCCATGGTCCGGACCATTGACCGCATCAACCCCCTGGATCTCCGCTATACCACGCCCGGAATCGATCCCTGGGACGAGATCAAGCTGGGGCTGTGGATGATGCGCGGCTTTTATAATTCATCCCTGCCGGGACAGCTGGTGTTCGAATGGATCTGGATTCCGGGGGACTTTGAACAGGTCCGCGCACCCACAGAGGGAACCAGCATGGGCACAGGGGTTGTGCAGCCGGGCGGCCCTCAGGATATGCGGCCCCGCTATTTCGGCCAGAAGGCGCTGGCCGACGATCTTTTCCACCAGGCGCGTCCGGGTTTCAGTCTGAAGAATTCACAGATTGCTTTCCGCATACGGGGAAATTCTGAGGTGAAATTTTTTGGGGAATATTATCTGCTGGACTGGACCGTAAGCTGGTTTCGCGGCATGAACTCTACACCGGTGGCGCGCAGGAGCAAGCTGGGCGAAGCCAGCTATCTGAATTATGATCCGACCACCTTAAACGGTCTGGCCAACAACAATGCGGTCAGCCGGGTTTTCGGAATGCCCCTTCCATCGAGGCCTGGGGACCGGATGATGAAGTACAAATTCTTCGATTCGATCGGCGCCAGCTGTCAGAGCTTTATTCCGTCTCTGGACGGTGTGTTGCGGGGGGAGATCGCCTATGAAATCGGCGTTCCCATCAATACGACCCATCCCAAACATGTTGAACGGTCCGGACAGCTGATCACGGGGACCAGTGAAAGGGACCAGCTGAACGTGGGCCTGACCCTGGACCGGCCGGTGATCATTCAGTGGCTCCAGGACCGGGGCGCTGACGCCATAGATGTTTCCATTGGTTGGTTTTCCCAGTGGAAATTCGGCAATGTGAGCCGTCGCTGGGAAAGCTTTGGCTGGCGGGACCGGAGCCAGACCAATTTTACGCTAAGGTTCAAGGGCCGGTTTTACCATGCCGAGATCCGGCCGGTGATTAATTTTCTGTACAACACCCGCAACTGGGGCTATGGATCGCTGTCATGCCGGTATCTGCCCACCAAACACATGCGCTATGAACTGGGGTTTTTGTGGGTTTATGCCCGGGACCCGGATGATTCCAGCACGGCTTACGGTGAAGCCACCGATTTTTTGTATTTTCGTATCGGCTATGAATTTTAAAAGGAGACACAAAATGAAAAAAACAATTGTCTGTATGACATGTTTGGCGCTGTTCTGGATAACGGTTCCGGCAATAGTTTATTCCGGGGAAGTGAATTTTCCGACCTACAGCTATGAAGGGGAAGCCCTGCAGAAGGTCCGGCAGTGGGAAAAAGAATGGGCCGGCAAAAAAATCACGCCTGAAAACATAAACCGGGTAAAGGAATATCTCCATGAAGGGGTATGCCGAGCCATGAACAATCCGCAAAATTTCGGAGCGGAGACCCTCTGGTTTACGGTGGTGCCGTACCGGCCTTACACGGTTTCGGAAGGGGTTGTCGCGGCGACAAAAAAATACGCTCCTGCCAGCAAGCTGGATGAGAGGGAGATGCTGAACGGATACGGCAAGGTGGCGGGATATCCCTTTCCCCAGCCCAGGACCGGTGTTGAAATGGCCTGGAATTTTGCCGGCAACACCCGCGGAGACAGCCACCGGGAATATGTCCACGGTGATGTGGTGAACTGCCGTACCGGGATGCTGCGCCAGGCCAGCATGTACCGCTGGGAGCTGTACTGGATCAGCCGCACCAACCTGGAACCGAAACCCAGTGTGCCGGCAAAGGATAATCCCCGCGGTATTGCCCGTTCCTGGTTCCAGCGCTCGACAGCGCCGGTCGACTTCGTGGATATGACCATCCTCGAGCTCCAGTATCTGGATCACGATCGACAGGAAGACCTTTGGGTATACACGCCGATGTTCCGGCGGATCCGCCGCTATTCCGCCAGCCAGCGGACCGATTCCATTGACGGCACCGATATGATCTATGATGACCAGGACGGCTGGTATACGCACTTGACCCATAACACCTATAAATTCATAGGCCGGAAGGATCTGCTGGTCGCCCGCCATCAGGACGCGAAACAGCTCAAGCGGACCAGCAAGGGCCAGGGATTCTGGGACGGGATCCAGCGCGAACGGGTGAACCACTGGGTGGTTGAGGTCAAGAACAAGGATGATAACTATATTTACAGCAAGCAGATCTGGTATCTGGATCCGGAGAACTGGCAGATGAACTTTAAGGTCATGTACAACCGCCTGGGGCAGTTCTGGAAGATATATGAACTGTTTTATGATGAATATCCGCTGCCCAACGGCGGCAAAGCCTCCCTGTTCAGCGGCGAACATGTGGTTGACTTTATCCGGGGTCACGGGACCTGTGACATCCGGGAACTGAAAGACGTGGGACAGGATATCCGCCTGGACTTTTTTCAGACCAAAAGTCTCAAGCAGAAAAGCTATTAATCTGAATGAAGAATAGCGAGTGCGGAATGCGGAATAATATATTATCAGCTGCTTATTTAACAGGGATTATTTTTATGGTGCTGCTGTTTTGCGGGTGCGGACGGTTTGACCGTTCCAGTATCAAGATGCCGGAATTCTCTTTTGTCACGACAGAAAACCTTCACAGTGCGGCTTACCTGGATCAGCAGTATATCTGGGTCTGCGGAAGGTATGGCACGATCTGTCACAGTGCTGATAATGGTGTGACCTGGCAAAAGCAGGAAAGCGGGACGAATGAGATGCTGGGAAGTATCACCTTTGTTGATCAACAAACAGGCTGGACTGCCGGAGTGAAAGGTACCATTCTTCATACCGTGGATGGCGGCAGCACCTGGGCAATTCAAAAAAGCAATACTGAATTTAATATTCTGGATCTTTTCTTTCTGAACCGCGAGCTGGGCTGGGCTGTGGGGGAGAATGGACTGGTCCTGCACACCAAAAACGGAGGCAGGGACTGGAAACCCCAGGGAGAAGGTGCCGACAGTTTTTATAACGACGTTTTTTTTGTAGATCCCAAAACAGGCTGGATCGTGGGTGAGTTCGGCACCCTGCTGCACACTCGGAATGGTGGGAACACCTGGACACCCCAGTCCTGTGCCGATCTCGAGGCCACTGTCGCCGAAAGCGACTGGGACCGTCCGCTGCCGGCGCTTTACGGGACCTATTTCAAAGACCGCCGTCAGGGCTGGGTGGTCGGGATGGACGGTATTATACTGAAAACCGTTGACGGCGGAAAACGGTGGAAAAGAATTAACTCCGGGACGAAAAAACCGCTTTACTCCGTTGTGGTTGGAAAAGAATTGGGCTGGATTGTCGGCAACAAGGGGCAATATCTGATGTCTGAGAACGGCGGGGAATCCTGGTCCCTTCGCGATGGCCGTATTAAAACACGGTTTTGGCTGCGGGAAACAGCTTTCAGCGATGAACAGCATGGGATTATTGTCGGTGCCCGGGGGACCATTGCCCAGACAAGTGACGGCGGAAAATCCTGGTCGCTCATTTCCGGCTATCGTTATGATATGGAGGAGTATGGACTGTCGGACTTTTGAAACGGCAAAAGGAACGTAACTCAGGATGAAAGGGAGGTGTTGCTATGAAGAAGACAAAAACAGCGCCATTTTCTGTTCTACTGGTATTTTTTCTGCTGCTGTTTTGTGCGTGTTGTGAGGATGTGGAAGTTGACGAGAACAAGATCGGTGTTCTCTATGTTGTTCATGGGGGCATGAAGGAGCTCAAACCCCAGTATATGTGGGAAGCGGCGGTGCACCAGTTTTCCTATGACTATAACCATGCGATTTATAATTTTATTATCTGGAATCCGCTGTTCTGGAATATGGTTATTGACAGTGATGCCACGGAATTTGCCAAACGGTTTCTGGAAATGTATGCCTTTGGTTACGAACGGATGGGTGGTACAGATCCCTATCCCGATATTATCGAACAGCGGATGATTGATCTTCAGACCCAGCTGGACAACAATACCCTGGGGCTGACCTTTGTGCTTGACTGGGCGGGATACATGGCCGCAGAAGAGCCGGACCATTACCCTTATCCGCGTTTTCTTTATCATATCCCCAACGTTCTGACAACGGCGTTCCCGCCGCTGATGGGGTTTGCCGGATGTCGTTACTGTGGTGAGTATGAGGATAACGGCACCTGGGAAGGCTGTGACCCGGAACGATACAATGTGGACGGTCCGATCGAGCGGCTGTTGAAAAAAGGGGTTTCAAAAATTATTGCCATTGACACCACCACCGGCGGTGTTCGCTTTTCAAAATCTTTTGATGTTATTGAAATGTCCAAGAAGGCCCTTGAAGACTGGAATGACTGTCACGGCACCGATATTCCTTTTGTCTGGGTCAATGATCCCAATGATCTCATGGAACGGTCCTATCCCACGGAGCCCAAGCGCTGGACCGCCAGTTCAGATGATCCGGAAACAGATGCAGATGTTCCGCTGGATGCCGGCAATCCCATTGCCAGCGATTTGGATCTGGCCCTGATGCTGACCGAGGGGATCGAAGCCTCTTTCTCAGACAGCGTTTCCGACAACGACACCGGGGTCATTTTGTTCAACCATGCCCTGCATGATTACAATGAATATTTTGATCCCAAGATCGATGATACGCTGATTCTGAATGAAAATATCAAAGCCCTGCTGGTCGATCGGCACCCGGAAATTAATCCTGAAAATATCATCGGTGCGTTCGGCGGGATTAAAGAAATAAATGAGGAAAACGGTCTTGAGGAGCGGATCCGGGAGCAGCGGGGAGAAACCTACGGCTATGCCTGGCTGTATCAAAGCGACAAACAGTTTCCGGACAAACCCTGGGGCTACCGGTACTGGAATGCCTGTGAATATCTGATCGAGCGCGGCGTGAAACATATTGTGATCGGTTTCCCCCAGATGATTGAAGATAATAATCTGAACCTGATCGAGGTGCCCAACCAGTTCGGCAAGGAAATCGGTATCAAGACCTGGGCCAAATACGAAGAGGGAGATTACACTCTTTACCCGGATGTCGGGCATCCCTTTGCCGACTACTGGGGGGTCTGGGTTGATGATGCATGTGAAGACAGTGTGACCGGTGAGCAGCTAAAGTGCTGTTTTGTCATGGGCGGCTGCCCGGATAACGGGACCTATGCGGATAACGGAACCTATCCGCCGCTGCGCCAGACAGATCCTGATCGGAAACGCAATGACCTGGATGCTTCCCTGGTCTTTGACATGAGCGCTTACGGACATCTGGGCTATGACCCGGAAATGGGCGCCCCGGATCCCAGTGGTCCGGTTCAGGACCAGTACACCGGAACCTGGGACATGTACCGGCCGCCCAATGATGATCCGAGGATCGCAAATATGCTTGCAAAGTATGTGCTGAATGCTGTTACAAATGAGTCTGAATAGAAAGGTAAAACCATGACTGAGGCTAAAAAAAACCAAGAGGATCAAATCAACAAACAGATTCCTTACTATGAAAAAATCATGAAGAGCCTTGAGCCGCTTTTTCCGCAAGTCATGACCGAGTATAACGGGGAAGACATCACCCAGTTTCATGAAATAAAAACGGAAGGCTTTACCCAGCATTTGCGTGCTTTCAAGGCAGACAAAATTTCAAAAATTCTTACCCTGACCACGGAAGTCATGGGTGGTGCGATTGTGGTGTATGGAACAACCATTATTCCTGAGGATAATTATCCGCTGCCGCTTTTTACCTCGGAGGTTGTTTTTACCGCGACCCACCTCAGCCTGCGGGTGGACCTTATCCCGCTGGCCGACCTGACAATGGATGAGCCATACCTGGAGAAGTACATGATGCCGATGGAGGATCTCTGGAAAAAGTACAGGAAAATCGAAGGTGCCGGAATTGAACGGTATGTCTGGCAGCGGGTGATGTTGTCACCCTTTTACACTTACGGTAAATATAAATATTCTCTCGAAGATATTGATAAAAAATGCCTGGATATTACGGCCGAGTATCTGGACCTTTATGTAAAGCTGTGGAAAGATGTTCAACCGGCAGACCCCGGCTACATGGAGCGCCTCAACGAAAGAAAGAAGGTCATGCTTAAAACCATGTGTGAGTATGACCCGGGTGAGTTCTGGCTCAAGCAGGACCTTGGTGAAGAAAAAGCCAAAAAGATTCTGGCGTTGTTATTTTAACAGGTACAGCGACTCAGGACACGATGTCGTAAACCCAATTTGAAAGGGAGTTTTGCAATGTCGGTACACGAACTGACGCCGGAAGAACGCGAGCAGATGATGGAAAAAGCCATGAAGAACATGAAGGTCAAGCGCCGGAAACTCTCGCGAGAAGAACTTGAAAAAGAGATTATCGATTACCTCAGTAAGAAACAGCCCTGCAGCCTGGCCACTGCCAGCCTGGACGGAACTCCCCGCATCTCTGTGGTGGACTATGTCAACGACGGGATGACCATTTACATCCTCAGCGAAGGCGGTGAAAAGTTCAAAAACCTCAAGGAAAACAATCGGGTGGCCATCGGCATTGGTACCGGTGCCAAGGCCCTCAAAACAAGGGGCGTGAATATATGGGGTGTTGCCGATGTCTTTGCCGACGGTGACCCGGAATTTGAAGAGAGTCTGAAACTGTTTGCCCCTGTTTTTGAAGATATGGCCCGGGCCCTGGGAATGACAGCAGATCAGGTTCCCATTCCCCGGGATATTCTGCGGCTGATTCGGGTGACTCCCTCCAGAATGGTTTACCACCATACCATGAAAGGGATTAAACATGCCTTCTGGGAAGCCGATTCATAAAGGCGGTTTCTGTGCCTGTTAGGGCATATTCCAGCTAATTTATTCTATTCAGGAGCGGTATCATGGCCGATGAGTTTACCGAACTTCGCATTCTGGACAATTTTTATCAAACCTCCAGTTTTTTTCCCATGCCGGTGGTGCTGGTCAGCACCCTCAATGAAGACGGATCCACCAACCTGGGGCCCTATTCCCTTTGCTTTCCCTATATTGTTACCGGCGGTGAAAAACATGCCATGCTGCTGATTACCCGTCCCGACAGCAATACCTCATTAAACATTCAGCGGTCCAAAGTCTGTTCGATCAATTTTATTCCCGATAAAAAGAAATACATGAAAAATTGTGTGCTGTTGGGCTTCCCCGGTGAAACCACGGAACAGAAGATGAAAAACAGCCGGTTTACCCTGCTGCCGACGACCCGAAATGAACCGCCGCCGGAGGGGCTGACCAAATTTCCCGATATCGTGAAAGAAGCGGTTCAGGTCATGGAATGCACCTGGGACGAGACCCAGCCGACCCGGCCGATCCCGTCATCGGCGGCCTGTCATTTTGTGCTGGTCATCGATAAACTGGTCATGAAACAAAAATGGAAAAATGCTTTGATGAAGGGAAAAGGCTTTCCCCGGCTGCCGGTGGATTTCGGGTTCCGGGACAATATTCGTTTCTGGTTCAGCAAGCATTCCAGGCCTTATGATGTCAAGGTGCCCGGAAGCAAAGCTGCATCGGTGGAGGCGGTTCTGTATGCCTGCACCCGCTTTGATCCGGACATCAAATGGGAAAAGGAAGCCTGCGCAAAAATTGTGAAAGTTCCCAATGTCTTTTTAAAGCGGGTGATCGGCGGGGTGGTTGCGGCAGCCAAAAAAGAGGGCATTACCACCATCACCCCCGAGTTTATGGACAAGGTTCGTGACAAACGGTCCTCTGAAAAAAAATAGCGGTACAGCATTGGCTTGAGTTTTCATACGGAGTGTGTTAATCCTTGTGAAAATTAAGTTTCAGTTCCCTTTGTGAAAGGAGATACTATGAAAAAGCCCCCAAACGTCAGTTGACAGTTACAGCCGAAGGCGTAACAGTTAGTTATTTACTTGGCAAAAGAATAACTAACCAACGAAAGGGGGCTGTATAATGATTTACA